>Ga0209292_1000269_pt1 | contig 71770 bp, 67 predicted proteins | sample GOMGulsemesocosm_2_FD_184634 | JGI IMG/M metagenome (GOLD analysis project Ga0209292, IMG submission 184634) | Methane-oxidizing microbial communities from mesocosms in the Gulf of Mexico - GOM9C Gulf of Mexico (SPAdes) (version 2) | ecosystem: Environmental > Aquatic > Marine > Cold seeps... | reverse complement strand
CTGTCACTCCATCTCACCAGCAGCCTCGGGGTGTGCTGTTGAGTTTAGCCAGACGTTTAGCCCTCATTGAGGCGGCAGATAGTGCCAATGCTTGGATTATTGAAGATGATTACGATGGTGAACTCTTTTACAACCACGAGCCCTTACCTACGTTGTTTTCATTGTCCAACAGCCAGCGGGTGATCACCGTGGGTACTTTCAGCAAAACTTTATTTCCAGCACTGCGCATTGGCTATTTTGTCGCGCCTATGCATTTAGTGGCCAGTATCGACAAAGTGATTAATAGCTTTTTGCCCGCCGTACCGCTACCTATGCAAGAAGCACTGGCTGAATTCATTCGAGATGGGCATTTTGCCACGCACATTAGGCGCAGTAAGAAACTCTATATAGCACGCTATCAGGCAATACTCTCGAGTATCGAGCTGCATTTAAGTGATTATTTAACACCGATACCGACTACTACCGGCTTTCAATTATTAGCGCTATTTAAACAACCTTTTGATGAGCAAGAAGTCGCCAGCGCTGCACTGCAATACAATGTATTAGTCCGCCCACTCGGTAATTACTGCTCCAAAGCAGTTACTGAGCGCGGCATTGCCCTTGGTTACGGCTGCACTAGCGTGGTAGAAATTAACAGCGCTATCGAAAAATTGTCTCTAGTTTTTAAGCAATTATTAGCAAAACAACAATAAGATCTAAAGACTAACTTTATATAAAACAATATATTGAATGATAATTCAGTTCAATGTTGGCGAACCCTTTTTTTGTCAACGACAATAGATTATTGTTTAGCCAGAATATTACATGCAATGGCAATCTGAACGCTGCAGGTAACATTTAGGTTAGCCAAAAAATCATCTATTATAAAAAATTGGTATTAACCATTTACCTTAAATGGTCATTTTTTTAAAACCAAAGATAACTTAAGGTCGAGTCGTCCAAATAAAAATAACAGGGAGATTTATCTAATGTTTCAAACCAACAAAACACTACTAGCAGCAGGTGCTACGCTTGCTCTTATGACTTCTATCAACGTCAGTGCCGACACAACGTTGCGCCTATTAACATGGGGCAGTTACGCACCGGTTAAAGTGGTTGATATGTTTGAAAAGAAATACCCAGATATTAAAGTTGAAGTTACCTTCTCCAACAACGAAGAAATGATCTCCAAGCTGCGTGCCACACGCGGAGCAGGATTTGACTTAGCGCAACCAAGTCACGATCGCATCCATTCAGCACAACTTGAATACAACATTTACAAGCCTTTAGACCTCAGCAAAATTGAGTTGGGCAATGTAGATGCAACTCTTTTATCGGGTGTTAAAGCCAATACCACTATTGAGGGCAACGTCTACTCTGTACCTCATCAGTGGGGCACATCTGGCCTAATGGTCGACAAAACCAAGGCACCTAACTTTAAAGGCTGGGGAGATCTCTGTGATGGACAGTACAAAGGTAAAACGTCGATGCGCCTCAAGCGCACTATCTTGCTAGGCATGGCTTTTGATATGGGCGAAGACCCTTTCGCCGCCTACAGTGATCTCAACAAATACCAGTCGATACTCGATAAAGTCAGCGACAAACTTATCGCTTGTAAAGCTAATCTAAAAGCTTATTGGAAAGGCGGCGATGACCTTTCTGCAATGATGCTATCCGGTGAAATAGTGGCCTCAGAAACTTGGGATTCAACCGCGTTTAAACTCTATGAGCAAAACAAAAATATCGTTTTTGTACCGCCATCAACCGGCGCACTAGCTTGGATAGATACATTTACTTTGCCACGCAAAGGCAAAGCGGATGACGCAGCTTACAAGTGGATTAACTTTGTAATGTCACCTGAAATCATCCCTATGATGTCAGCCAGCACAGGTGCTGTCGCAGCCGTCAACGGTGGTATTGAATTAATGCCAGCCGCTAAACGTGAAGCGCTTAAAGCGGCCTTTAGCGATAGCGATATTAAAAACTTAAAATTCTTCGCCAACATCCCAGCTGGGATAGAAGATATGGAAGGTAAAGCACTGGAAAAAATCAAAGCAGCTACCTCGCTTTAACAACACTTAAATAGCACTTAAATCGCCTCTTAAACAGAGGCGATTCTGCTTTAGAGAGTTTTTTCAACCTTATTTCACACCACTATTTACTGACACATTCCAATAGTTCCCTATACAAATATAGGGTTTGATCAATCTATTTGCCTCTCCATCTTTAAAATAAATACAGGGCCCTCTTATGCAGTATGACTTAACAGTCGATAACCTCAGTAAAAAATTCGGACCATTTACCGCTGTTGACCAAGTCTCGTTTGATATACCCAGTGGTTCGTTTTTCTCCATTTTAGGCCCCTCAGGTTGTGGGAAAACCACCTTAATGCGCATGATCGCAGGTTTTGAGCAACCCACTTCGGGAGATATCAGTATTAAAGGTAAATCTGTTATCGCGCTACCACCGAACAAGCGCAACGTAAAAATGGTGTTTCAGCATCTAGCGCTTTTTCCGATGATGAACGTCGAACAAAACATAGCCTATGGTCTTGAATGCCGGGGTGAAGAAAAAACCGTTATCACCCGCAAAGTCGGTGAAATATTGGAGCGCATAGGACTGCCAGGCAGTGGTAAAAAACTCGTTAATCAGCTCTCTGGTGGTCAAAAACAGCGTATTGCTATCGCCCGTTGCATGGTACTTGAACCGGATGTATTGCTGTTAGATGAACCGCTTGGAGCACTTGATCTCAAGTTGCGCGAGCACATGAAAATTGAGTTAAAAACACTACAGCACCAATTTGATACTACCTTTGTCTATATCACCCACGATCAATCTGAGGCATTAGTGATGTCTGATAATGTCGCGGTAATGAAAGATGGGGTTTTTGAACAAGTGGGCTCACCACAGGAACTGTACCATAACCCCGGTACGTCTTTTGTCGCCTCTTTTGTGGGCGACAACAATAGGTGGTCAGGCAAAGTTCAGCAAATGACAGCTGACAGTATGACAGTAATCACTGATTCAGGATTGAATATATTCACTAAAGGTGCCCCTGGCGAGCAGTTTTGTAGTGGCCAAAGTGTTGATATCTTTGTGCGCCCCGAGGCGATTTCTATTTGCCTTCCTCAACAGCACAGCAGTGCACCATTGGGCAGTCAACAAGCTGAAAATGAGTTGCAGGTCACTGTCGAAAGCGTCTTATTCAATGGTGCCAACAGCCGTATTTTAACCCGCACTGCCAGCGGTGAGCGCATTGAAGTAGACCTGCCACAACGCTCTGAAATGAGCCAGTTAAAAGCAGGCTCTCCGATCATTATCCGCTGGGCACAGTCACAGAGCCTCTGCTTTGCTAAAAGGTGAAGAACATGAACCAAGACAGCAAGCGTTTAGCCATTATATTACTGTTCGCACCGTTTTTTTTGTGGATAGTCTGTTTAATAGTGCTGCCGCATTTAGGCATTTTTGTACTCTCTTTAAAAGAAAAGATTGGCATCGGCCAATACCAATATGGAGTGGGCAATTACGCCGAATTTTTCCTTGAACCTATCTACTGGAATACTTTATTACGCACCGCGGTGATGTCGATTTTTGTCACTATCGTGACCCTAATCATCGGCTTCCCAATCGCTTTTTACATCGCCAAACTGGCCAAAAAGCGGGTTAAAGCAGGGTTGTTTTTACTTTGCCTAATCCCACTGTGGGTCAGTGACTTAGTGCGCTCTTTTGGCTGGATAGTACTCTTGCGTGAAACCGGCATTATCTCTTCTTTTTTACAAAACATTGGAATCATCGATGCCCCTGTTGAGTTTTTGTACAACGACGTAGCCGTCGTAGTGGGCCTCGTCTATACCGTGATGTTGTTTATGATAGTACCGTTAGTCACGACACTTGAAGGTATGGATGACTCGCTCGTAGAGGCTGGCTTTAACTTGGGCGGCTCTCGCTTAACAGTGCTGCGCCGCATCATTATCCCCTATGCGATGCCCGGCATAGTCACCGGTTGCATTGTGGTCTTTATGCTCACCGCCGGTAGCTATTTAACCCCTATTTTATTAGGCGGCAAAAACAGCCAGTGGTTTACCGAGCAAATCTACGACAAGTTTATTACCCACTTTAACTGGGAAGCGGGGGCGGCATTTGGGGTATTACTGCTGGTTTTCACCTCCCTGACTGTTTGGCTAGGCTTGCGCCTTACCGGACAAACCCTCTCATCGACTGTTGCTAAGGGATAGTGAATATGACCAATACATTAGATCCAGTGCGTTTTTTACGCAGTTGCTACACCGGTTATGTCGTTGTTTTCTTTATCTACTTAGCGGCACCGTTAATCGCCGCGGGAATATTTGCCTTTAACGACTCAATGTTTCCTGCACTTCCCTGGCAGGGATTTACCTTAGATTGGTTCTTTAACGATAGCGAACCTAAGTTAGGCATGTTTCACGATCGGCGTTTAATCAAAGGCTTGATGATCTCTTTTTGGATCGCACTGCTGGTGTCCGCACTGTCTATTTTTGTCGGTACCTGCAACGCCTTTTTGTTTGAGCGCATGGACTTCCCCTTCAAGAATTTTTGTTACATCTTGTTAGTGGTACCACTGGTCATTCCCGGCGTTATCTTAGGTATTGCCATCTTGGTATTTGCCAGTGATATTGCCAACGGCTTTGAAGACAATTGGGGCATAGATTTAGAGTTTTTACGACCGGGTTTAATCTTAGTTGTCTTAGGGCAGTTCTCGTTTGTCACTACCATCACCACTTTAGTGATAGCGGCGCGCTTAAAAAAGTTTGATATTGAACTGGAAGAGGCCGCTTTAAATCTGGGTGCCAGCAGAATGCGAATTTTACGCACTGTGACTTTACCCTTTTTACGCCCGGCGATGATTGGTGCAGGCATTGTGGCTTTTCTAATTTCCTTTGAAAACTTTAATACCACGTTAATGTTAGTCGGCTCAGATGCGCCATTAACGATTACCATGTACGATCGAATGGCCAAGGTGGGTTCAACGCCAGTACTCAACGCGGTCTCTTTCTTCCTGATGGTGGGGTCATTCATATTGGCGCTGCTGAGTGTAGTATTGCAAAAGGGGGAGAAGGTATAGCTAAAAAACTGACGGCCTTATGATCCATAAGGCCGTGTTGTATGTCATCCCGCAAAGCAGGAGAGCGTGTTGAGCTTTGCATTTCATTAGCCTTGCCAATTAGCAGGGTCTACGTAGAGTCCAAACCAAATTGACCAAACCCCAAAAATGACAAACACCACACCAATCAACCAAGCAGTCTGTTTAAGCCAATTTGCCAAGCGATCCAACTTAATCGCGAGTTGGGGAATAACGGCAAATAGCGCCAGCGGCAGTGATAAAAAGAGGCCAAACAGCAACATCATCCCAAACCCAACCAATACAGTCGCTGTGGTTGCCGCTAATCCTAACAGTGCAAATAAGATCGGCGCCGCACAAGCGGGAATATTGAGACCAAAAGCCAGCCCCAAAGTGACTGGGTTTTGCGCCCGCTTCCACGCTGCAGGGGCTAGATCAAGCTGCTGTTTAATCAAATCGGTCTCATTCAACAAAAAGCTAATAGCGATACTTAAATATAAACTGCCAAATATGAGCCATATTTGCGTTTGCATGCCGATCAGTTGTTGACCCAGTAACGCAATTGAGGCACCAAACATACCGACTACCAATGAGCGCACCACAATGAACAGAGTAACGGCTATGATCTTTTCTCGACTGGATCGGTCCTTTTTAGTATTCAGAAAAAGTAGGTGCCCGCCAATGGTGCACGGCTCTATGAACCCCAACAGTCCCAAGGCGACGGGCAGAGAAAAAAACGTATACAGTGAAAGCTCCATACCCCGATCCTATTTTTAACCCTTAGCAGCAAGTAACCACTAGCTGAGCCATTAAAGTGCTGCACTATCCCTATAGGAATGGATGACAGAGGGAACGCAACTTCGAGGCTGTTTTTTAGTGATCAGTTGCATCAATAATATGCCTGCAACATCAAACTTGACTTGCTCTGTTAGCCTGCGCAACAAGAGAGCTCTTTTACATCTTTATTGAAAGTTTGAGCACAGAGCTTAAGTCCTTCTACCATAGTGAGGTAGGGAAACAGCTGCGCAGCTAAGGCTGTTACTGTCATTTTATTAGCAATCGCCAACGCAGCACTTTGAATAATTTCACCGCCTTGATGTGCTAGTATTTGAGCGCCAATCAGGCGCTGCGTATCTACATCAACGACTAATTTAATAAAACCTTCTGTCTCGTAGTTTGCCAGGGCTCTAGGAACATTTTCCATCTCAAGCACACGCACAACGGTATTAATCCCCTGAGACTCAGCTTGCGCTTGGCTCAATCCTACCGTAGCGACTTGTGGGTCAGTAAATATTACCGCCGGCATCACCGCTAAATCTAAAGTTTCATTGCCACCTGTCATATTGCTACCGGCACGGCTCCCTGCTGCAGCTGCAACGTATACATATTGCGGCATGTTACTGCAATCGCCGGCCGCATAGATTTGTGGGGCTGTGGTTTGCATGCTTGGATTCACTTTAATACAGCCATTTTGCTCTGTAGCCACACCCGCTGCACTTAGATTAAGTGAGTCAGTGTTAGCATGGCGCCCAGTGCTAACTAATAACTTATCACAGCGAAACACTCCTTGATTGGTCTGCAACACAAACTCTTTTTCATTAAAGCTAATGTTACTGGCCTGAGTGTGTGTCAGCACGCAAATGCCCTCTCTTGCAAATAGTTTGCTCAGTTGCTCGCCTAATAGAGGATCCTCTTTGTACAACAAAGTATGCCTAGCGATGACAGTCACCTTTGACCCTAAGCGCCGGTATGCTTGCGCGATTTCCAGCGCCACCACGGATGAACCAATAACCATCAAATGCTCAGGTGTTTGCTCCCCATACAACGCCTCGGTAGACGTCCAGTAAGGTGTATCAGCTAAGCCATTAATAATAGGTATTGTCGGTGTTGAACCCGTTGCCAACAGGAAGCGGTCTGCTGTCAATTCCTCTTCGTCACCTTCGGCTTTTTTTACCATTAAGGTAGCTGCATCTTTAAAACGTGCATGGCCTTTTAACAAATTCAGCGCTGGGTTATTATGCAAAATATTTTCATATTTCGCGGCCCTTAATTCGTCGACACGTGACCTCTGCTGTATCGCTATTAAACGACGATTAATCATAGGCACCTGATTTTCCAGGCCTAAAAAAGGGTTATCACGTTGTTGATGTGCCAACTGTGCTGCCCGAATCAGGATTTTAGAGGGCACACATCCAACATTCACGCAGCAGCCCCCAATAACTTCTGCGGCTTCAATGATTGTAACTCGAGCGCCGCCCTCAGCGGCTTTAATCGCGCAGGAAAAAGCGGCTGAGCCACTTCCTATGATGGCCACGTGAAGTTGATATTTACCGCCATTAATAGCCTCGCTCTCAGCGCAGCAGCTATTTTTTGGTAAATGATCACTGTTGATTGCGAATTGATTATTGATCATTTATTTAATCCTACTGATTACTTTTATTTCTAGACAAAGCATAAACGCTCAACCCTATAAAAAATGCCAGCGCGGGGAATAATACATAATCGAGATAACCAATTATTCCAGCTAGGCCGATCACACTCAACACAATGACTAACACTGGGGTAAAACAACACAAAGTGGCAATTATTGTTCCTACCACGCCGAACCTCAGTAATTTACGTTGTTTATGCATGCCTAACGACTCTTTACACTAGAGGGATAACCGGCGTTAGTTGTGGCATCAATGAGCGCTGCGGGATTAGTTATCTCATCGTCATAGCGAACTTGTGCCTCTCGAGCATCAAACATGACCTCGACATCCGTGACCCCTGTTACCTTTTCTAAGGATTTGGTAACGGTAATCGGACAAACGGGGCAATTCATTGAGGGCACATCCAAAATTAACGTTTGCGGCTTGGCCATCACGCCAAACGCAGCGAAAGTTAGCCCTATAATCAGTACCAGCTTATTCATAATATTTTCCTTATGTTCAATCGTTATTACATGACCCAAATAATCCAGTAGTTACTGGTGACTAAAATTAAGGCAATGCATGATGCAATCCAAAATATGATTTTTCGGCTATTTTGTATTTTCGATACAACGCAGCTAGTGCCTGACTCGCAGGCTTGTTGTGGGCGATAAAGTTTCCAGCCCGCTATACCAAATAGGATAACTACTGAGAAGATAAAGAGGGGGCGATAAGGCTCAAAAAGAGTCAGGGTGCCTATCCAGGAACCACCGATGCCCAGTAACAGTAATACTAAAGGCCCAGCGCAACAAATCCCCGCACCAATAGCGGCAACAATGCCGCCGATAAGAGGCACATTAATGGTGTTCTTGGCCATGTTTGCTCCATTATGCAAATTAATAATGGCCAGCTTAAACTGCGTACCTAGATACGCAGTCAAGTTTATTGATGAGTGTTAGTGATCAGGGTCTCGACAATCGGGCAGGAGGTGCTTGAGGTATTGCATTCACATTGGGTAACTAAGTTTTGCAACACTGTTTCAAGGCGGCTCAAATCCGCTATTTTAGCTTTGACACTGGCCAGTTTTATATCGGCCAATTGCTGTACGGAGTGACATTGTTTGTCTCCCAATAACAATAAATGAGAGACTTCTTGTAAACTAAAACCCAACCTTTTAGCGCGCTTGATAAAAACAACTCTCTCGAGGGTTTTCGCTGGATAATGTCGATAACCATGGCTAGGTTTATCTGGCTGGCTGATCAGCCCGCGGCGCACGTAATACCGAATGGTTTCAACATTGACGGCTGCGGCCTTCGCCAATTGGCTTATTTTCATGTTAGCTCCCTACACAAAAGTACTGATTCAGGTTTAAGTCACTACTAAAGCGTCATTTACTGCCATATTAGCACATAGGATTTACCCAAAGACTGCACGTCTTTAACCCAAAAAATGTAACACTTTCACTATTAGTGAATGGCATTTAGCTGTTGATGACAATCATGGCACAAAATTTTAAAGCGCTGCCATTCTCAGGCATAACTTTAAAGCAACGCTACTATTTCAGATAATACCTCAGAGCAAGTTCGCTGTTGCAGTGCTTCGACACGAATAAAATCAGTAAAGTGATGATTAGATAACAGCAAATTGATGGCACTGTGCTAACAAAGTTATCTTGCGGTGGTCATAAGTAATGAATAGCCATAGTCGGCTTTTTAATGGGGCCAGTAGAATTTGTTATGAAGTCCTATATTAAGTTAAAGAGATTATAAATCGAGAGGGAAGCTTGGTACTGAGAAAATAGTAAGGGGCAAAGAAAAGAAGGTGAGTCATTATGAAAACTCGACTATTAAGCCTAGGTGCAATAGCACTAACATACATCGCAGCCGTATCGGCTAATCCTGTTCTGCAAGTTGATCCTAAACCTGAAACACCAAAACTACAGACTCTTTGTGTTTACCCCGAATCAGGTAGGTTTGTCATCAGAAATGGACAGCCTGCGTTTTTACTACTGGGCTGCAATGGCAAATTCAATCAATGGACACCAAATGCCCCTATTCTGCAGAAAAAAGAGCTTTTGCCTGACACTCCAGCAGATGGCATTCAGGTATAACTAATTTGTTCTCATCCAGAAACGGAGCCTTAGCGAGAGCATGCCTATTTGAGTCAAATGTGCTCAAAGAGTCGTGCTCGCCGTAGGCAATTCCAGCCTCGATTAGGCTGCTAATGTATTTCTGATTTCAATAACGCTTTTAAATGTGCCACTACTGTTCGGCCTAACGCATTGATCGCATAACCGCCTTCTAACAGGGATATCACCCTGCCCTGAGCATGTTTATCAGCCAGTGCCACCAGCTGTTGCGTCAGCCAATGATAGTCGGTATCAAACAGCCTGTGCGAAGAAATCTCATCAGCGGCATGGCCATCAAAGCCGGCTGAGATAAAAATTAGCTGCGGTGAAAAATCATCAATCACTGCAAACCACTGCTGCACCGCACTGCGATATTGCTTGCTATTAGTCTGGGCAGCCAATGGAATGTTGTGCACATTAGCCGCGCTAACCCCTTCGCCACTATAGGGATAGAGCGGGTGCTCAAAGCTTGAACAAAATAAAACATTTGAATTTCCGGCAACAATATCCTGGGTACCGTTACCATGATGCACATCAAAGTCGATAATTGCCACCCGTGTCAATTGGTACTTATTGATCGCATGGTAGGCGGCAATGGCGACATTATTAAAAAAACAAAAACCCATAGCAGCACTTTTGGTGGCATGGTGACCGGGCGGGCGCACCGGGCAAAAAGCCGCTCTATGTTTGCCCTGCATTATTAAATCAACCGCCATCACCCCCGCTCCTGCAGCGTACTGGGCGGCTTTTAAAGTGGCAGGCGTCATCTGCGTGTCGACATCTATTTGCAATACCCCCTGTGCGGGAGAATGGGTCAGTAAATAATCTATATACCCTTTATCGTGTACCGCTAATAACTGCTCTTTAGTGACCTTTTCACTGTGATAATCCGGGCACACATAACTAAGACCCGCTCCTATCAGTTGATCATTAATCACCTGCAGCCTAGCAGGTTGCTCCGGATGATCAGTGCCTAAATCGTGCTCTAGACACGCAGGGTGTGAAATTAATGCGACGGGCATAGACTCTCCTGAGACTTTTGATGATTTAGCGGCAGGGCGGGATTGAGCAGCAATTCAAAATGAAGCTCTTCTTTACTCTGTTTGACACGGCTAAAACCGAAGTTGGCAAAGATGCTTTGCATAGCGTGATTATCAATGCGGGTATAGGCAATCATGGAAGTTAATCCCCGCTGCGTGGCTATTTTAATCAGCCACTGTAATAGCGTTTTAGCCATCCCTTTGCCCTGCTGTTCTTCACAGACGACAAAGGCAACCTCAGCGCTATGTCGCTTGGCGATATAATAGTAACGCCCTACTGCTTGAATGTTTTCCTTAGCCCCCTTTTTGCTCACGATACCCAGTGCCACGTCTGTGTCCTGATCAACACTCACTAAGGATGAAGATGTCTCTCGTGACATTCTCGTTGGGCGATAGTTATAACGCATCAATAAGGTATTTTTATTATGCGAATAGAAAAACGCTTGCAGATTTCCCTCATCTGCTGGCACTAGCGGCCTCAATATAAAATTTTCAGTGTTGAGCTGTATTTTAATATCGGTAACGGCTCCCAGTTCAGGTAACTGACTCGGCGAGCGAACCTGATAGCCTGGCACTCTAAATTGCTTTTTGGCCTGCGCTAATAATTCATCTCTAAATTTAGGATGCGCGACTTTTATTAACTCTAACGCGCGCTCGCGGATGCTTTTTCCTCTTAACGCTGCGATGCCATATTCAGTCACTACAAAGTGCACATCTCCTCGAGAGGTAACCACCGCGCCACCCTCTGTCAACTGCGCTGTTATTTTTGAAACGGTGCCATTTTTTGCCGTTGAAGCCAGCGCAATAATAGGTTTGCCGCCGCGACTCATAGAGGCCCCGCGGATAAAGTCGACTTGCCCACCGATGCCACTATAAAATCGATAACCCACAGAATCAGAGACAACTTGCCCGGTCAAATCCACTTCAATAGCGCTGTTAATGGCCACCATATTGTCATTCTTGGCGATATTAACAGGCGAGTTGACAAATTCTGAGGGGTGAAACTCGACATGGGGGTTTTTATGCACAAAGTCATACAATCTTTTGCTGCCCATGCAAAAACTGGTCACTACTTTACCTTTTTTGAAATTTTTTTGGCTGTTATTGACCACCCCAGATTCAACCAGATCAATTAAGCTGTCACTGAACATTTCCGTGTGCACACCTAGGTTTTTATGTTTATTTAAATAACACAAAACGGCATCCGGAATACTGCCGATGCCCAGCTGTAAAGTATCGCCATCTTCAATTAACAACGATACATACTGGCCTATTTGCTCGATAACGGGATCAATTTCACTCGCCTGTAGCTCTGGCAAAGGCGCGTCAATTGCCAAAAAGTGATCAATTTCATCGATATGGATAAATGACTGGCCATAAGTCACTGGCATCTGTGAATTAACTTGCGCAATTACCAATTTTGCAGACTGTGCGGCTGATTTAACCACATCGACAGAGACCCCTAGAGAGCAATAACCAAATTCATCCGGCTCACTGACCATGATCAACGCAACATCAAGCCTCAATATCTCCTCGGTAAAAAGCGCTGGAATTTCAGAGAGAAAACAGGGCGTATAATCCGCATGACCTGCTCCGACTTCATCGCGCACTCCAGGACCTAAAAACATCGAATTGATTTTGAATAATTGTCGATACTCAGGCTGCGCCCAACGAGGACTTCCCAAAGTCAGTATATGGACTAATTCAATATCACTGAGATCGGCTGAATTTTCAATCATATCGTCAATTAAGGCTGTAGGCACCGCCGCATTTGAGCCGATAAAAACTCGATTACCTGAAGATAAAATATCCGCCCATTGCAAACTAGTCTGTGCTTTGATCACTGTTCATCCTTACTAACGCATTATAAGAGAGCGTTATTATGTCACCGTCCATGAGCAGCCATATTGATTTATATCTAAAGATGAGTTGAATTTGAGGTTATTGAATATTTTAGAATATCGAACATAGCTGTTTTGAAAAAGCCCAACGAGCGATGTTGCAGATGTGACTAAACAGTTGTTAAGTGTATGAAAATGGCTGATTCAATTGCTAATCACAGTGCTACTAAATTCTAGTTTCCTACTTTTGCTGCTTTTTGATTATATCTTGATAAAGTTTATTGAGTGCCATCTCAATCGTTAAGTTTTCATCTTCAGCGCAGTAGCGTTTGATAGTGCGCATGACAAACTTACTGCTTTGCTTATGTTTTAAGCAAAAGTCGCTGCATTGCGCTGCTAATTTTTTATCGATAACTTTACGGGCCAGTTTTTCATGAAATGTATTAATTGCGGTATCAAAACAATGATTATGCTCTGTGAATAATGCTATCAGTTTCGCTTTTGGGATTCGATATGCTTGGTGGCCGTGGTTTAACGCCTCCCGAAAGCTGTTGAATTTTTGGCCAAAGATTAAGAACTCTGCATGTTCCACAAAATGGGCACTGTGCTTGACGCCATCCGCTTCAAAATCAAATCCTTTAAATGCGAGGCGTTGCGAAGATTCTTTACCTAAGACCATACCGGCATTCACACTGTGTTTTAACTGGTAATCCAACTCATCAATCTCCTCTGGTTCCCATACTTGGTAGATGCGAATGGCTGTTTTATATTTACGCGCTAGGCTGCGTTTTGCTATATCGACGCGCTGCCCCAGTAACGCACTGTGAACATCTCTTAAAAAGTAAAAACACTCCCGACAAGCAGGTACTTGGTAAAAGTCAGCTTCTTCACGGGTTTTTAGATAAAACTCAGCATATTTTAGCGGTGGAGTTAAGTCATATTCTGTAGCAATGCAACCGCAGTAAAAACAGGTATGAAAATTTTCGGCATGCACTGCACGCATTTGACGATAGAGCTCTGCTTCACGATCCATCATTAGCGTGTTTCTTTGATTGGCTTAGGCTTTATTGATGAGAATCATTTCTTTAAATGACTGCGACTAATTTCTTTTATGTACAGGGAGTATTATTTGTAAACCCTGTTACATCTGGCTATGTGGCATAGATTAATAGCAGTGTAAGTTGCCAGCTATCAAACAAGCGCAGTAATGAAATTAACCTATCCCATATCTGTGCTACCTATATATACGCTTGCTATATCCGTACTATCCTGCTCGCATCGCTAAAATTTGCTGCATGTCCATCTCCCCTTGATACAACGCAAAATCAATTTCACGTGATTCAATGGCCATTATAGACATTCGGTCAGCCAGCTCATTCCCCTCGACGCCCACGTGACCATTTACGTGCAGCACTTGTACATCTTTCTTAATCGCCTGATGTAACGCAAACATTTCTTGGATTAAGAGCAGGTTTTTGATTTCACCCGTTTTCTTCTTCCAGCCATTTTTTTCCCAACTAACAGCCCACTGGATAACGCTTTGAATAGAGTACTTAGAGTCGCAGAAAATAGCGACTGACTTGCCTTTGGCAATAATATCCCTAGCCATCATCAGCGCTTGATGTAGAGCATTTAACTCTGCGGTGTTGTTAGTCCCCACTGGGTTGAACAAGCCATACCACAGCTCGCTGACCACGTCATTGTGATAGACTGCAATACCAGAGCCTGCCTTGCCGGGATTTGGCTCACAGCCCCCATCGGTAAATATTTTTGTATCGACTTGCATCGCCGCAATTTCTGCCGCCGTGTAAGTCTTAATCGTCTGGGCACTAGACTTCTTTTTAGTCTTCGCCAGCCCCTCTGACTTGCCACCGCGAATAGTTGCGCCCTTGCTTGGCGCTGCGGTGCTTTTACCACTGTACGCGACCTCAGCCTCTGCTCGTGTCTTAAACGACTTATATCTCGCTCCGGCAAACTTATCGACTTGGCGCTTGCAGGAATTCCAATCGGTGAAGATACCTGTCTCACGACCTTCCCAAACTACATAAAACTTCATCGTTGTTACTTCCGTTGCTTAAAGTTGCTGCGCATCTTAACCAAGTTCCCTGTTGGCTACTAGTAATAATCAACTCGCCGTTTGTTGCTAATCCGAAAATTGATCGGGAGTCGACGCCAAATACAAAATATGAACGAGTTATTTAATGACTGGTAAACATTATTCTTGTCTGGCCTGGTCAGTCTTGTGTAGAATGCTCGCCCCCTTAGAAGAGGTTAATAATGAAACAAATAATTGGTTGCTTAGCTTTTTTAGGCTATTTTCTTAATACGGTTTTTTGGGCGATACCGCTGATTGTATTTGCACTATTTAAACTAATACCGCTTTCTTGTAGCCAAAAAACACTCAGTTATTTAATTGATGGCTGTGCAACCTGTTGGGTTAGGGTAAATACTGTTAATCAATTACTGCTCAGTCCGCTCCAAATTAATGTGGTTAATATGCCGAAATTATCCAAAGAGCAGTGGTATATCGTGGTATCTAATCATCAATCTTGGGTTGATATCTTAGTATTACAGCGGGTTTTTAGCCAACAAGTGCCTTTTCTAAAGTTCTTTTTAAAACAACAGTTACTCTATGTACCTATCATCGGCATGGCATGGTGGGGGTTAGACTTCCCGTTTATGAAGCGTTATAGCAAAGCCTTTGTCGAGAAAAACCCTCACCTCAAAGGTAAAGATATAGAGACAACCCGCAAAGCCTGTCAAAAGTTTAAACACAAGCCGGTCAGTATTATGAATTTTGTAGAGGGAACCCGCTTTACTGAGCAAAAAGCCACTGCCCAGCAATCGCCACATGCAGATTTGTTACAACCCAAAGCAGGCGGCTTATCATTTGCTATCAATGCCATGGATGGAGTCATTGACACTATTTTAGATGTGACCATTTGCTATCCTGAGGGTGTTCCCTCGTTTTGGCAGTTTATCTGTGGTGATGTGAGTAACATTAAAGTCGATATCCAATCTCAACAGATTCATCGTGAAATGGTGGGTGATTATCAAAATGACCCGCTATTCAAACAAACCTTTCAAGCCTGGCTCAATCAATTATGGGAACGCAAATCGCTAACTTTAAATGCGTTGAAAAAATAAATTAAGATTAGCTTATTCATTTTAAACATTGAAAAATCCAATAACTATCGCGCAGTTTCGACTGCGTTGATTTCCCTTCTTTTGAATGGGCTAAATGTAATCACACAAAATAGGCTCATTGACCTTCCGGCCTCCGCCAGCTACCTTTCATCCTAAGCATAAAAACGCCAACCTATTTTATCGACACAATGCTCACCAAAAAAAAGTGATTGGCAGCTGGGCTGCAAAGCGTTGTGTATCTCTATCTTTTTAACTGCTACACCACTTGAAAGACAGTGAACACTACTGCTTTTATTGAAAAATATGCAGCGATAAGCTGATGACTCTCTCATATGACATTTAAATCACTGTTCAAAAAAATCGCCAATATTATCTCTGCCTTTTTATTACTGGATATTAACTCGCCAAATAATTCAGGCCAAAAGCAGTGCGAGGCATAGTTGTTTGTGTTTGGTTTGGGGTGTAAGGTGGACTGCTAAACAAGTTTGGTAATACAACATATTTCGGCCGGTGTTGCCTTTGAATCTTGTAGAGAGCGCATAAAAAGCGACACTATTAGCTCAAATAACTATCACATGATAATTAGAAAGGTGTGTTTATGCCCATAAATAGCGTGCTGGAAAAAGACAGCCATTGGAGTTCAACAGCCAATTGTTATGCCTATGCCTGCGATAGGAAAAACCCTGTCAATGGTGCTAATGGTGGCGCTTTGCCTGGCGCGAGTGCCGGTGCTCCTGTTCTGCCTGGCCCTAATTATGTTGACCGATTAATTGCAGGCGCGGTGGCTGATGGTTTAACTAGATTAATGGGGGCAGGTCCTGGTAATCCACCCGCAGTACATGCCGGCTATCTTGTCGCCATGGTTAATAACGGCAACGGCTTTCATTGGATTCGACACGATCCGACACTGGATCGATGGAGCTGGAAAGATGGTAATGGTGGCGATGTGAATTACAATATTATGCAAGTTCCAGGGATGAATTATGTTTATGTAAAAAATAGTATGCTTAATGAGTTACTGGTAACGGCTAAAAACAGTTTTTTTTGGACTTACCAATCAATGACTTTTACATCCTTTTTCTCGGTACCAGACAGTGGTCTCGACGTGCAAGGTAGACCATAAGGGCTGGGAGTGTAAGAGGAATCGGATTTAGTCCAGCTCGATGCGTATAAATTTCCTCCTACATATAAACTTCTGTGTTAAAAATAAATCGTATAATAGTTAGGATAAAGATACGGAAGTTTATCAGCGAGAGAACAACCTTCTGCAACAAAATCTGCTAGCAAGGGCTTTCATTTGCAAGCTTGTGACTACACAAGCAATGTCATAGGAGATAACTATGGATATAAATTTAAAAAGTGTCGATGGCGTGAAAATTAAGAAAAAGCACACGGCAAGCTGTCACTGCAAAGCAGTTGAACTTCAGCTAGATTTACCAGATGGTCTGATTAATATACGCCGATGCGATTGCTCAATGTGCCGTAGGCGTGGTGCAATAACAGCTGCCCTTCCTCTATCGGGAATTACTCTTGTAAAAGGCAGTGAAGCTCTAAAGCTATACCAATTCAACACCAACACTGCAAAGCACTATTTTTGCAGTCACTGCGGTATCTACACTCACCATCAGCGCAGATTAAATCCTGCAGAATGTGGGGTTAATGTAGCTTGTCTAGAAGGAATAAACCCTTTAAAAATAAAAGACATACCTACTTCTGATGGCGTAAACCACCCTGCGGATAAAAAATAATTCTATATACAGTCGCAGATGAGTAGCATGGTTTAAATCCTAGCTCTCACTCGCTTAGCACAATATCTGTTGTACCGCTCACGGCTTTTGTATCTGACAAAAGTCCGCTGTGGCAAAAGCTTGGCTCGTTGATGCTGTACCACCAGGAAAATGTTACTTTTCAAAAGGAGAGATCGCGATCCGTACTAGGTACGCCTCAAGCGCGACCTCCATTTTGCCAGCAATAACAACACCCTAGCCAAAATAATTATCAAAAGTTACAATTACACTCTCCAGTTAAGTAATTTGCGCTCAAAATAACCAATAAACGCACTCATAAGCACACCGATAACTGACAGGATAACCACCCCGGCAAATAACCTCTCTAAATCATACAAAGAGCCAGCTTCAAGAATGTAGGCACCTATTCCATACTCAGCACCGAGCATTTCAGCAGCAACCAATAGAATAATGGCAATCGCTATTGATATCCTCAAACCAGATAAAATGCCCGCTAGCGCACCAGGAAATACTATTTTTCTAACAATAGAGAACCAAGAAAGCCCAAAACTTTGCCCCATTCTAATCAATGTTCTATCAACATTGTCAACCGCTCCATAGGTAGCAACAACGGTTGGCGTAAAAGTTCCAAAGGCAATTAATGCATATTTGGATGCTTCATCAATGCCAAACCAAATGACGAATAACGGCAATAAAGCAATTTTCGGAATAGGAAATAGCGCAGCCACAAGCGGCACTAAACCAGCTCTTACATAAGAAAACAAGCCGATCATAATGCCAACACTGACACCGAGGCTAATGCCGATAATGCTGCCTATTGCCAACCTTGATAAGCTGGGAATTAAATGAAGCCAAAGTAGCCCTGAGTTATATAGTTCACTAAAAGTTATTAATACATCTGATGGTTTAGGCAGTGTCAGGTTGGAAATGAATCCAGTTTGTGTACCCAATTCAACCATTAAAATTAAAACAATAAAGACTGCCAGACCAACCCACCTATGGTGTGTAGGAGCAAAACCACCGCCCCTATATTTAACCGCTGCTAGTTTTTTAGGATTATATTCTTCAGACATTAATTAACTCCAAATCAGCGGCCTTTGCCTCGTTGCGCATAATCTCCCAAAGGTATTTTCGCTGTTTTTCTAATTCAACATTGCCATATTCGCGATCCTTAAGTGGAATGTCGATAGTGACAACTTCACGAATTTCACCAGGGCGGCGTGAAAGCACCAAAATGGAATGTCCCAAGCGTACCGCTTCTTCTAAATTATGGGTGACATAGACAGCAGTGAACGGTTTTTTTGTCCATAAATCAACCAAATCATCAATAAGCAATTCTCGTGTTTGGCTATCCAGTGCTGACAGAGGTTCATCTAACAACATAACGGCAGGATTTACCGCCAGCGCTCTTGCAATGGCTACACGTTGTTTCATACCACCAGAGAGTTGTTTGGGAAGTGCATTTCTAAAATCTGCCAGGTTAGTTCGACTTAAAACGTCATCAATAATTTTGTTGGCTTTTGGACCTCTTATGCCATGATCTTCCAATACCAATGATATGTTGCCGCCCACCGTTCGCCATGGCAAAAGTGCAAAGTCTTGGAAGACAAAAGTCATAGGATTTAAGGAATCTTGCGGCGCAGCTCCCAATTGCAAAACTTCACCTGAAGTTGGCCGTTCTAAGCCGCCAATAAAACGTAAAAGTGTGGATTTTCCGCAGCCAGAAGGCCCGACAATACAAATGATTTTTCCAGATTTAATAGTACAAGAAATGTTTTTGATTACATCGACACTACCATATGAATGGCAGATATTGGAGAGTTGAATGTCCATTATAGTTTCCTAATTATTCGAGGCGAAGAACGCCTCGAATACCGATTAATATTTCAGGTCGAAAAACTATAAGGTTTTGACATAACTGGTATCAACTAGCGTATCCATCGTAATGTTCTTATCAACCAAACCTTCGGATTTAAACCACTCCAGTTGTTCAGTAATAGACTTCATATTAATGGCAGCATTGGCGTTTAAGCGCATAGAACCATTGATAATTGAAGGAGCCGCCTTTTCTAATGGGCGATCTGCGTAAACATATTTATGAATAATATCAACCATGGCATCTATACCCTCACTACCGAGCGTTTTATCAACCAGCGCCGCGTTGAAATCATCAACACCTTTTGAAAATCCCGCCAAGAAATCTCTGGTCATCTCTTGTTCTTGGGCGGCAATTTTGGCCGAGGTAAAGACCGTTGTCACTTGGTAATCAGGTAAATAGTCGGATACACTGCCAATGATATGTGCAGCGCCAGCTGCCGCTAAAGGTTTTGCAATATGCGGCACAATAGACCAAGCATCAATTTGACCCGATTTAAGCGTACCAATGACTGCGCCCACTTTTTGTAAAGGCTTAAATTTCACGCTCACATTTTCTTGACCACTGATTTTGGAACCCATGAAATGGAATGAAGAACCTGCTGTAGTGATACCAAATGTTTTCCCATCCAATGCTGCAGGTGATGTTAAACCCGCTTCAAAAGCGGCATTTGAGGCCAAGATTTTCTGGCCATCAATGCCTTTTTCTTCAGAAAGACCGCCACCAATAACTTTAATAGCACCTTTGTCGGCTAATGAAATTAAGCCACCTGAAATTGCAGTTATCGCATAATCAATATCACCAGAGGCAATGGCCACCGCCATTGGCGTGGCTGCTTGAAAAAACTTCAATTCAACATTGAGACCTGCTTGTGCAAAATATAACTTCTCAACAGCGACAAAACTAGCCGCGTGACTAGTGAAACGCAATGCACCCACTTTGATGGTACGGTTAGCTGAAAATGCCGGTATCGGAAGCAGCGAAGCAGCGGCTGTCCCGCCAATTAAGGTTAATACTTTACGCCTATTAAAATCCGTCATGATGTACTCCTTGTTATTTTTATTGGTTAGTTTATTGATAGCTAATCTTATTACTCGCCTTTAATTTCGGCCTCTATCTCGGCAGCCAAAGTTAACAATGCTGTGTCTATATCGCCCGCTAGAATAGATTCCAGAAGTTTCTTTTGTCGCTGTGCGCGTGCTGCAAAATTTAATTTCCCCTCTCTTAACAAAGCCAATCGATAGCGCCTAGACTGATCAAAAAATTTCTGTTGCAGATCCATTAGCCTAGACGAGTTGGAGGCTGCTAAAAGTGATGCATAGAATGCACGACTAGCTTCATCCCACTGTAAAGCACTTAGATCATCCGCTGCTCTAGAGACGACCTCCTCTGCTTTATTTAAAGCGTGATGTGCCGCCATAATACGACCTTCCCAATGAACATCCCTCTGCTCCATAGCCCATGCAAGTCCCGTTTTTTCAATTTCAATACGCACACGCATTACGTCTTTTAAGTCATCTTCGGTCGCTGATGTCACTCTAAAGCCTCTTTGCGCTGTTGCTTCTACCAAGCCTTCAGAGTCCAGCATTCTAAGCGTTTCGCGCATAGAGTGGTTTGAGCCGCCATAGCGTTGGCGCAAAGCCTCTATTTTTAATTTTTCATCGGGACGCAACACGCCAAACGAAATATCTCTTCGCAAAGCTGAGGCCAGCATGGCAACGACGGTTTCGTCCTCTGTTTTTTTCTTGGAAAAAATAATATATACACCCTTTTAATCAAAATATTGGATATTTTTGATATTACACCATAAAAATAATGAATCAACCTCTAAAAACATGATGGTTGTTCATCCCAATAATGACAGAAAAACTTGATTAATTACGATTGTGGCTAATCCAGGCTTGTACATCTGGGCTGACAGCAGTGAATCAATATTCGAGCGGTAATGCTCTGCCTCTACTTAATTTAGCGCAGTTTTTTTGCCGCCCTTATTAGCTATATATGATTAATCTATAACACCTTAACAGACACTTTGGAGCTATTTTTGAGATTCGATTTTCTTCATTAAGTGCGTGCGCCCTAGGCATGATACTTACAAGTGGGATCTGCGCTTGGAAGAGCTTCGTCCCTACGCGGATGCCCGTTAATCTTATGAGGAAAATACGGCCCGAAAATTGCTTACACCTTTAAATCAAAAAATTAGGAGCTCTACATGATTAACATCAATTCAGCGACTCAGCCAGCCTACAACCTTACGGTGCGCAATAGTATCGACAATTCAACATCCGCCTTTAGTGATTTATTCGCTGCTCAGCTCGCTAAAAACACTGAAACAGATAACAGCAAACACCCCGCAGTTGCAGCCGACCCATTGTCCGGTACTGAGAACACTGCTCCAACCAATACACGAGATGAATTGAATCGTTTGTTAGCGATGAATCCTTTTGAGCTGATACGCTACCAGATGTTATCGCAGATGGGACTGACTGAAGATACATTGCAGGAATTGCCCTTTGAAGAGCGAATGAAGATTGAAGAGACGATCAAGGAAAAAATCGAGCAGCAGTTGGGCACTAAAGCCGACAGCGAGAATACCGTAGCAACAATGCTTTAATCCGAGATATTTATCGCGCCATAGTCTAAGGAAGTAACGAATAAGTCCCTAGATGTTTCCTGTGGATAACTAAGCGGTCAAATCCGCGGAAGAATGCGAAGTGAATGGCAAGTCCTTTACTAGCGTTCTGACAAAAGAGGTGACCGCTTAGAGATCCACCCTGCGGGGCGTCTTGGACTTGTTCGCTGCTTCCATAGGCAATATTACAATGAACCAGCTGCTAATTTTTGCATTGAATCTAATGACAAATACAACAGTCATCATTTATGCACAATAAGAAAAAGACAGGCACCAATTAATTACTATCAGTAAATCGATACTCAAGTATTCTTTGAGTCAGGCGCACAGAGCTTATACTGATCAAATCTATGTCACTTCAGATTAGCGATTCACAGTAGACATCCTGGCAATTTTATTTCGAAAAGCAAAACCCAACAACCCTCTCCAATGCTTACTTCGAAATTATCAACCCTATAGCCAAAAGAGCGATTATCTGAATTGGCGAATGCAGTGACAGAACCTCAGATAGAAATCAGTTGAGTCATGGATGATGAATCAGAGCGGCAGCCAATTTAACCAATGGTTAAGGGGGACTTATATAAATGGGTTAACAAGTGCCGTGATCATAGAAAGGCGAAAGATCACAAGCTGCCACAGTAGGACGAAAATATTAATTACGAGAGATACTGTATTTAGCGACAACATAGATAGATTGAAGCTGCACACCAGAAGAACTCAGCGATAGTCTTTAATAACAGTGATAAAAAACGCTAATTTTGCTTTACTGGAGTTATATAATATTAAACGGGATGTATCTAAGAAAGAGATAGAATAGAAAATAGAGGAGATTGGAAGCAACTCTGCCAGCCACATCCCGGCACACGAAACGGTCGCTGTGGCTGCTCCCTTCCAGGCCTGACCAAGTTCACGACTTATCGTTGCGGGAGGACCGACAGAGCTACCATAGCTCGGCGAGACCGCCTGTTCTCAATTGAGAGCGCGCAGTATACCAAGGTGGAACTATATTGCAAAAAGTTTTACAAATTAAATACCAGTTTTTTACAACAGCATAAAAGATAGACAATTCAATTCACTAAACGCTTGGTGGTCAACAGCTTTTGTTTGATCCAACGGTGCAGTGGATCTTGATGAAAGCGCGAGTGCCAGTAGAGATAAAAATTAACTTTTGGCATTTTAATTTCGCTGGGTAAAGGCTTTAATACTACCTTGCGCCCCTTGGTTATCGGCAAGACTAATGCTCGCGGCAACATAAATAAAATATCGCTCTTCTCGGCATAATCAATCACGGATCTAAAATCCGACACCTTCAATGCCACATGACGCTTCAGACCAATGGAGGACAAATAATTATCGAGATAAGTCGGCCCCTTTCCCGTGATAGTCACAAAGCCATGTACCGCTGCTAAATATTTTTCTAGGTCCAAGTTCTGGGATGCCAGTGGGTGATTTGCGCCCATCAATACAATTAAGTCTGATTCACCTAATACACTGCGATGCATATCTGCCAAGTGTTTACTGGGCCCTATTCCTGTAACCACGTAGTCGACATCACCTTTTGCCAACATGTCAAAGTAATCAGCAGGCATGGAAGATACATCTATATTTAATTTAGGTGCCTGACAGAGAAGTTGCGCCATTAACGCCGGCATATCTACCCAACTATCTAAATCTATCCCGGCAAACCTAATCGTAGCCTCAACTTTTAAAGGGTCAAATTCCGGCTCTTGTATCAGCCTAGTGACCGACTTTAAAGCCACATCCAGCTCAGCTGCCAGTTTATCAGCTCTGCTAGAAAGACTATAACCTTTGGCAGACTTTACCAGTAACGGATCATTAAACAGCGACCGCAGTCTTTGCAAGGCTCGACTGACCGCAGACTGACTCATATTTAACCTCTCAGCTGCACGAGTCACATGCCGCTCTTCCAGCAATACTTGCAACACTGTCAGCAAGTTTAAATCTACTGACCTTAAATTCACTTCACGCATGGTTATTATCATCATTATGCATTAGACGCTTGCATGATATATCGATAGAGTAAGCTTTCCCAGTTATTACCCGGTTATTATTAGTCAACAGGGTGAACTTTACCTAACTTAACATGGCTTAAATAAAAACAGGGTGAAGCGTAGGAACTTATAGTCTAATCTAAAATCCTAAGCTAACTTGGCAAAGCGCTTCCTGTTTAATTATCTATTTGGTTTTTTATGAATTTAATAAAGCACTACAAGAATACTGATACCCAATGGGGCTGGATCATTATCGCCCTACACTGGTTGTTAGTGCTTCCCATTATTGGCTTGTTTGGCCTAGGTCTGTATATGATGGATCTTGGTTATTACGACTCTTTTTATACTATAGCCCCACAAATTCATGAAGCAGTAGGCATACTCGTGTTGGCTTTAATGTTGTTTCGTTTAGTTTGGCGTTTTCTTAATGCCACCCCAAAGCCACCTGCTACTAATAGTAAATTAATAAATTTGGCCAGTCATATCGCTCATAATCTCATTTATGTCCTATTATTTAGCATACTTATATCTGGCTTAATGATTAGCTTTGCAGGCGGTCAAGGGATACAAATATTTGACTGGTTTGTACTACCAGGCCCCGCTGAATTTTTTGAGAATCAGGCGACTTTCGCCGGAGATATCCACTATTTAGCTGCCTATGGTTTGATCGCTCTGGTGATACTTCATACGGTTGCAGCTTTAAAGCACCACTACATTGATAAAGACACTACCCTCACAAATATGTTAGGGATCAAGGAGAAATAATGAAAACATTAATTAAAAGTACACTTCTAGTTGCAGCTATTGCCACTAGCTCTTTAGCCTCTGCCGCTACTTATGTTATTGACGATGCTAGAGCAGGCGCTCACTCGCAAGTAGATGTAAAGGTTAAACACATCGGTATCAGTTGGGTTAAGGGCCGTTTCAATAGCATTGAAGGTACTTTCGAATACGATAAAAACAAACTAAATGAGTCTAGCGTTGAAGTCACTATCAATACTCAAAGCTTCGATTCAAACCATGCAAAACGTGATAAGCACATCATGAGCCCTGACTTTTTGGACGCTGCTAAATACCCAACAGCCATGTTTAAAAGCAGCAAGATTGAAGACATGGGTGAAGGCAAAGTTAAAGTCAGCGGTGATTTAAATCTGCACGGTGTGACTAAAGCTATTTCTTTTGATGCCGTATTAACCGGTGAAGGCGACTCCCCTTGGGGCGATTACCGCGCGGGTTTTGAAGGATCTGTCGATCTTAAGTTTGCAGACTTCAACATCAATGGCGGACAAATCGGCGTCACTGACTTCGCTGTGAATATGTACTTTGAAGGCAAGACTAAAAAATAACATCCAGTGCTAGCAGCCTCTTGCAATAATGAGCGAGCGGCTGCTTTTTACTCCCTCAATCAATCACTACCATGCAGCCTTTGATACAAACTCTGGTGCGACAACCCAACAAACAGTATTTAGGGAATTATCGGTACTGCTGATCGTTTACAACCCCATCTTAAAACCACTTTTTAATCGCTGTATCCACCCTGAAACCACTACATTAACGACTGCGTAGCGAGGGGTCTGCACTTTAACAAGTACTCAATAGATAAAACGAAGTAAAATTGCAGCAATAACAGCAGTGGAACGCGTCCTTTGATGATTTACGCAATGCCCAAATAAGCTCAGTTAAAGTACAAAACCTATTGCATAGTCACTTGCTGCACAAAACATTTATCTATCCAGCCAATTACCCTTATAATACGCCAAACTTTTTAAAACATTAGGCGCTTATGTTATACGTACTACCTGATTCAGCCGGTGATATATTAGTGTTGCAAGCTAATGCGACACTCACCCAAACAGATTTCTCAGACGTTTATTTAGCTCAAATAGATAAGCAATTAAAACCTGGTCATAAGTTGCGGGTACTTTTGTATTTAGATCATGATTTTGCAGGATTTGATTTATCATCTAGTTGGAATCCGGCGCAATTGATGGAAGATTCATGCACAGAAACCGCCAGAATCGCGGTGGTTTCAGATGGCCAAGGAGAGGCATGGTGCCAGCAGTTCAGCAGCGAAGCTGTGCAACATTTTAGTGTCGCACAGTTCTTAAAAGCACTTCACTGGTGTGATGAAGCACTGTAATACTAATCGAAATGCTCACACTCTTTAAACACATGTTGCGTACAAGCCTCGCAAATGGACTGATTGAGTGTGGGAAATATTGCCCCTATCGCCTCTTTTTTACTTTCAAAAAATTGCTCTTGCGCAATCGAATTGCTTAACCCAAGCTTGAATGCTCGCTGTTTCACATTGGGTTTCATACCAAAAAAGTATAAGCCGCCGCCTTTCGCTTTGAGCTTGCTATCAAGATTGATCAGCAGATCAGTACCGCTTAAATCAATAAAGTTAATTCCCCCGCAAATAATTAAAATCCGATTGACTTGGGGTTGTGCCAAGACGTTCTCCACCCTATTTTGAATGTGGTTAACCGAGCCAAAGTAAATAGACATATCGACCCTCAGTACTTTTAACTGCGGGCATTGTAGCCCTGAGTGAGTACTGCTTTCTACAAAGCGTCGCTGCTCTACATTGAGCGACATTTCGGTAATTTCTGGGGTGGATGTTTTCGCTAGAAACAAGATTAACGACATCATCACGCCTAAATAGATAGCAAATTCTAACTCTAAAAAAAGCGTGGAGAAGAAGGTAATTAACAGCACCGATGACTCGGCTTTACTACTGGTGAGTATCTTCTTTATATGAGCGACATCTACTAAATTATAAGCCACTAACATAATGACACCAGCCATAGCAGCTACCGGCAGATAAGCCGTTAAAGGCGCTATCAGTAATACAATAACAACCAGTAAGGCAGCCGCAAAAATAGCTGACAACCCCGATTTCGCACCAGCGGAATAATTCACCCCTGAGCGAGTGAAAGAGCCCGACCCCGCGTAACAAGAAAAGAAACTTCCGACGATGTTTGACAAGCCTTGACCTACAAATTCTTGATTGGGGTAGATTCGCTGTTGTGATTTAATCGCTATCGCTCGGCTAATAGAAACAGCCTCAATTAACCCTAACAATGCAATTGCAAATGCTTGCGGGGCTAGCAACTGGATAGTTTCAAAGGATAAATCAGGCATCGATAGCGGCGGCAAGCTCGCTGGAATTTCGCCGACTAATGCAATTCCCTGCTGATTACCGATAACATAAGCCAGCAACCCGCCAACGACCATTGCCACTAATAAATTGGGTAACTTAGGTAAGAAGTATTTCACTAAAATGGCAGTTAATAAGGTCACCATACCCACACTAAAAACGGCCGAGTTTAGCAATTCAATATGGCTAAAAAAATTAATCCAAGTATTAATAAAGGAAAGCCCTTTTTCAGCGGGGATAGCGCTGAGGTGCTTTATCTGGCTAGTGGCGATTAAGATAGCGGCGCCCGCTGTAAAACCAATCACCACAGTGTGTGAGACAAAATCGACCAGTTTTCCCAACCTCGCTAATCCAAAAGCTAATTGAAAAATGCCAGCCATCAAAGTAAGCGTGAGTGCCATGGATATAAACGCTTGGCTGCCGGGTTCTGCATAGCCGCTAATGGATGAAAAAACCACTATCGATATCGCCGTGGTAGGCCCTGAAATAAGATGTTTAGAAGAGCCAAAAAGCGCGGCAATGACCGGCGTTACCATGGCGGTATACAGTCCGTACTGTGGAGGCAAGCCGGCGATCGTTGCAAAGGCAACACCTTGTGGTAACACTATCACAGCTCCGGTTAACCCGGCGATGAAATCTGCTCTTATATCTGCGAACGTCAGTAACTTAAACCAAACTAAAAAAGGAAAAAAGCGATTTCTCATTTGTATACCAAATTAAAAGAACGATAGCACTCGCTTACACGATAGTGCGACTATTTAAAAACCTAAACCTGCGACTTTAAAACGGCCACATAACCTAGCATATTGGTTTGACGGTGGCATTGAAAACCTTAGGGGAGCAGCGAACTATCACAAGCTCAATGATGGCAAAAACCACCTCGTTAAAAGTACGAGTTCAGGCGATAGTTTATACTTGAATTGATGTTACTAGAGTAGGTCCAGATTAAGGGTTTATATAGGACAGCTAATATCCACCGCGTGCAAGCTAATCAGCAAAGAGTGATTGACCAACAGCAGGGGATTACCCCTGCTAAAAATATTAAGGGCTGGGTCCTGCGTTGATCTATTGTTTTCAGATAACCAAGCTTATTTTTCCCCGAGACTAAAGTGACCGTCTTCGTGGAACTGGATTACTTCTTTACGACGCTTGCCGATAAGAATAGGGCCGTTATCCAAAAATAAGAAATTTTTCCAATGTTGGCTAAAAACTTCCCAAGTTGTCTCTATTATATTGTCGCTATGGTAACAAAAATAGACTACCGTGTTTGCTTCCCACTCGATAAAGTTTTCCACTTCATCCGGTAAATCGGATGCTGACGACTCCCAGCTTTCCTGCCACTGACCATGCACTTTCCAGCTGTTCTGTTTAAGAGGCCAATCTTCTTTATGAAATAAATCTGGGTGATTGGCGTTTTTACTAATCATCTGATGCCAAATTTGATTAGCTACTGTTTCCGCTAAAGGTTTTATGTGTAACAAGGCTTGGTCATCAACCGTTAATTCGCGATGTTTAAAAAACCAAGAATAGCGATAGTCATCTAAGGGTATATATTGCATAGTGTAGCGCGCCAAATTTAATACGAGTAATTAATTGCTTCCACCCGGCAACAGATGCCTACTGCGAACGCGCTCACTTGGCCGGTTTGAGCACAACTAGATAGCGTCATTTAGAACAACTAAACGCCCATATCTACCATCACTCATCTCGACCCATCGAGTCGCTCTTGTCACGACACCGTTCTAGGATGAAAACTAAATAACCTATAGTATGCACTCACCTAATTAATTTCCCTAATAATATGCTCTAAATATCAGTGTTTGTACGCATGTTCCTTTACCAAAAATTAAGGCATAATAGCGTCCATGATAAAAAGACCCTCAAAATCCGACATTAGAGCCACTCTCGATGATCAAATTCACGATTTTTTAGATCGTGGAGGAAAAATTCAAGAATACGATCAAGGTGATAGCTCGCTGATCGATGGTAGATATGATCGGAATCAGTTTGTACACGGAGTTCCCAAACAAGATCGCACACCGGTGAGCGACACACTAATAGCAATCGATCAGCGCAAGACAAAGCGACCCAATACACCCAACATCAATTCGACTAGACGTGTTAAACAAATCATCTACGACGATTTTGGCGAGCCCCTGAGAGAAGTTTGGGTGGAGAAATAAATCCGCTACTTGCGCAACCCATACCTGCCTTCCAATGACAGCCCTATCTAGTTGATCTAAATCATATAGCGTTAATATAGATGACATTATAGCAATTATTACCCCTCCCCCCTTTCCTTTTGTAGAGGATTAGCGCTATAGTGAAAACACCAATAGCATTGGTTTATTTAAATCACTTAACAAGAGGCCCCGTACCTTACAGCCACATAGATATCTGGCTCACTGAAAAATAGCTATATTTTTTTGTATTCAGAAACATTAAGAAAAGTAAGGAAACATACATGATTATAAATATCACACATCGTAGCGAAAAAGTTTCACCTGCAGTAAAAGAGAAAATCGAGGGCTGGCTAAACCACAGTCAAGACCGATACGACATCATCAACAGCGCTCAAGTCACCATTGACACCTTAGAACGTGGCGACGAAATAGAGGCAACGCTGCATACCAACGGCAAGGAAATTTACGCTAAAACACAAGCTGCCAACCTATTCGCAGCCATCGACTCCCTGACCGATAAAATAGATCGGCAATTAGCTAAAGCCAAAGACAAAATGACCTCCAAAAAAGGCGGCCCTAGGCATTTACAGCCTATTGAAGAAGCAATTCCAGATGAAGATTTAACCCCTCTAGAAGCTTAGCCATCGACTGCTCCCGAGACTAATGAGTATCGGGAGTACTAAAACCTTATCTAAGCCCCCTCTAAATCTTATACTCCTACATATATTTTGAATTTTCTGCTAAAAAGCAGTCAAATTTCCGACAAAAAAATGCTACATTACACAGCTCATATTATTGAATAATCATTGACAATTTAAAGCGATATACTTATCCTTTTTGCCATCATGATAATGATTGTTATTTAGAAACTTTACCTAGAGTTGGAATCACCAGTGAGCATAGCACTTTTCTACGGCACAACGACCGGCAACACAGGGGATGTAGCTGAAAAAGTTCAGCAGCATCTTGAAGATATAGAACTTTTTGACGTAGCAGACTCTCCGCTTGAAATCATTGAAAACTACCAGCAACTAATCTTTGCCATTCCCACTTGGGATTACGGTGAAGTACAAGAAGACTGGCAGGAAGTCTGGGACAGCGTTGATGAAATAGACTTTTCTGGTAAGACTATTGCATTTATCGGCTTGGGTGACCAATACGGTTACGCTGAATGGTTTGTAGATGCCATGGGCATGCTGCATGATAAAGTCGTTGCTAAAGGCGCATCTATTGTCGGTCACTGGCCAACGAGTGGATACGAATTTGACGAGTCTAAAGCACTGACAGCCGATAAAAAATTCTTCATTGGGTTAGCCATTGATGACGATTGCCAAAATGAATTATCTGATGAAAGAATTGAGCAGTGGTGTGAGCAAGTTAGTTTAGAATTTGCATAAAACTTAGTGCTCATCCAGAAACGGCGCCGTCGCGAGAATTACTCAATGTCTTGTGATGGCGCTACTAGATATAGCCATTAGGTTACTCTAAATAACTATTGATAGTGGTAGTCAGCTCTGTGAAAAACCGCATTATACACCTGCCTGAAATGGGAGCTACACAGTTTAGTTTCATTTTTCATAGCACTACCGCCCGATTGGAATGCAGCTTCTTTAATAGGCTTAATAACTTTGCACACATGCACAGTTAATTTGTTATAAATCGACAAAACCAACCCTGCGCGACGCTGTTTTTATTGCAATTAATGATTCTATTAAATGCTATTATTACTTTTTTATCCCCCTCCCCTTAACCATAACCCCTTAGAATATCTCCTTTTTTTAACAGCATGTTCAGCTAATCCTCATAATCAAATGGCCGTTTTCTCCAGCGCTGTTAAGAGTTCTTTATATTGTTGAATCTATGTCACATTATTGATGAAACAGCTTCCCAAACAGGCTAAAACGTCATACTCTCCTAAAGCTATTTAAATTTTTAGGAGTTGGCATGTTTAGGGTAATTAGTACTATTTTCTTAGCGGCAATCGCCGTCGCTGCATATTTTGTAATTTACGAGGATGATAATTTTCTAAAGACAACAGCAGAGACTACTCAAGAACAACCCGTCGCCCAAACTACTCCTAAAGCAGCAGTTGTAACGCCAGATCCAGTCGTTGTAACATCAGAGCCAGTAGCTGCAGTTAAAGAGAAAATTACTGAGAATGTGGCACTCAACGAAGCGGAGAAAAAACAAGCAAAAGAGCATGTCGCTAGTATTACTAACCAAGCCCAAGAACCCCTTGAAATAAGTACCGCAAATCACTTCGTCACTGCTGATCAAATCCTGCAGCTGCCTGATCTCAAAGTTCCTCAGATTGCTATCATAGAAACGACTGATAGTCCTGCTGCTGTGATTGTATCAGCCCCTAGCAAAGACACTGCAAACTTAAATGATGTGCAGAAAAATGCTGAAAATGCGGCTACTGCGCAAAGTTTTGCCATTAAAATGCCTACTTTCAAAAAACCAATGGTAGCTACAACAGTTGTAGAACCTGCTAGTACTGCTGTAGAAGAGAAAGTCGTAGCACCTTCCAGTTCTGTTGTCGAAAACACCGTTATACAAAATTCTGATCCTGCGGTAGAAAACATAGCTAAAGAAAGCATTGTTAAAGAAACGACGGCGCAAAATAAGGCGATTGTACAGGCAATAGAAATAACGGAACTTGAGAAAGTGGCGATTACCGGTGAGCAAGCAACAGCTAAACCAGCTGCTATACCGCCGACAAAACTGCCACAAATCAGCAACGATAAAGTAAATTTCTTGGGCACTGTAACAGGCACTATTCCCAAGGAGCCAATAACTATAGAAACGTTCAAAGTTGCTAAAACAATCGTCGTTACCAACAATGAAACTCAGTCCAATTCCGATTCCGATTCCAATTCCAATTCCAATTCCAATTCCAATAATTCCAATTCCAACGATAGTTTAATGACCACCATTAAAAAGAATTTGGAGCAACTGTCTGATATAAAAGTCAGTGAATTGGCACAAATTATAGCGGAAAAAGTCACTCCGCAAGAACCGGAAGTCACTCCTGTCATAAGTAACCAGCCCAAAACCGTTACAGTAACAACGCCTATCGACACTAGCAAAGTAATAACGTCTACTAAATCTACAGATCAAGTTAAAGGCGTGCTAAAAACAGCATCGGTCAATGAAAAGGTTACGGCTAACTTATCAGAGAATAATAGAATTAAGTTACGCGAATTGTTATCAGAAACACAATCCGAGAAAAAACGTATATTCTATTTACACGCAGTAAATCCTACTGATGAACAAGGTATTTGGGGGATTATTCAGCAGGGGTTGATGGGTACTTTCTCTAAAGGAATTACTTTGTCACATGCCAACGGTGAAGTTAAAGCGCTCATTCCTCAAGATGCCGACGAAATACTGAGCAGCAAAAAAAGCTCATTTTTAGGTAAATTACTCAATGACAAAGTACTCACCACCTACGTTTATAACTACGATCAGGGATACATTGGCAAAAACCCTGATTTCATCCAACCAGGTCAACAGCTTATTATTGTCACTTTTACAGAAGAAGAGCTGATGAGTGTCTTCCAACACTTTAAAAATCAACAATAGTGATTACTGGCTATCGCGATAAATAGATATCTACTACAGAACCCACAATCCTATCGATAGCACAAAACGTTAATATGCCCTCTTGCAGGGCATATTGATAAGCCTCTTTTAGACTATTGGAAACGAGGTTTAATAAGCCCCCAATAAAAAGCGACTACCGTGAGATTGCAGATAAAGCCGCTGCTGCTGCTCATCGTTAATGGCCATATCAACTAATTGATAATATAAATTTCGGCTCAACTTTCCCTCCATGCCATCACGCACTTGTATATAAGGGCTGGGCTCTTGAGTCTCTGCATTAATACTCACCCGTAAAGGGTGAGTATCACTAAGCTCAATAACATCTTCATTAAGGCTGACAAAACTGAGCACTTGAGTGTCATTTTTTTGTAACTTTTCAAAGTGAATAAAATAAAAGGGCACATCAGCCACGCTAATTCGCCATTTCTCCACGGGTGTTTTCAGGTAGTACTCGCCCGCTTCTTTGCACAATATTCTGGAAAATAAATTGGGTATCTGTGCACGCTTGAAAATATCTCCACAGTGTCGCCACACGCCCTGCTCATCAATAGTTATATCTATATCGCCCGAAAGCTCTGGGTTCCATAAATGCAAGGGTGGTTTATTACTACTTGCCACGCTGTTAAGTATATTATTAAAATCAAAAGTCGGGATCATAAGTTAAATTCTTTCATTTATGTGATGAACAGACTGAGCAGAGCCAAAAACACTCTCTATTAGGATTTCTCATCTTAACGTTAATTTATATCATATGCAGAACTATTAACATGAATAATATTCACTGCTAAACTAACTCTATAATTAACTCAATCATAATGGATATTAAACATGCGCGCCAACTTAGCAACTCGACTTTCTGACCCTAACCGCGGGGTATATTTTGTGGGAACAACACCACCGAGAGCAGAAGTTAAGCAGATGGACATGCAGATCATCGCCGACAAACTATTAGAGCGATTAACATCCATTGATTACGACGGGCTTGTGGTTTATGACATTCAAGATGAAAGCAGTCGCAATGCAGCTCCACGCCCTTTTCCCTTTAAAGCAACCTATGATAGCCGCGAGTATTCAAGCGTACTCACCAAGAAATCAAATCACCCGACAATCACCTATAAAAGTGTCTCGGCCAGATCAAAATTAGAATTTGATCAGTGGTTAGAACAAGCTTGGACAGAGTACGGTATTCGAAATGTTGTGTTAGTGGGCAGCCCTTCCTCAGCGGGAGAAGTGCAACTACCGCTAAAAGAAGCCTATCAGGCACTAGAAGCTCATGAACGCAGTTTCACATTGGGGGGTGTGGCTATCGCTGAGCGCCATTTGAATAAAGGTAATGAGCACTTGCGCATGCAGCAAAAAAGTAATGATGGCTGCCACTTTTTTATCACTCAGGCCGTCTACGATGCAGATGCGACCATCGATTTATTACAGCAGTATTCAGCACTGTGCAAAAAACAAGGTGTTAAAGCCAACCGAGTAATCTTAACCTTCACCCCTTGCGGCAGCCAAAAAACGATGGATTTTATGCAGTGGTTAGGAATAGCGACACCCAGCGCCATTAAAACGCGTATTTTAAATGCCGATAACTCGCTGGCAGAATCAATCAACATCTGTGAAGAAAACTTACAGAAAATTCTGAATTACTGCCTAGATTTGGATATACCGCTTGGTTTAAATATTGAGAGCTTAACCAACCGTAAAGAAGAGATTGATGCTTCCATTAAACTATTCAAGCTGCTAAAAGCCACTTTAGATTTAAACTTGGCCAAGCGCTAATTACAGAGAACAACGTATTACATCAACTAAGAGCTAGCACTCTCGTGAAGAACTAGCTCTTTATTGGCTTGCCATCAACAACAACAAAATGGCGGTAATACTGACAAAAATCATCAATACACGCATTCGCTGACAAGTTTTACAGACCTTTTTTTTGTTTGTCTTCACCTAACCACCAGCAAGTTTTACACTATATTGACGTTTTTCAAGAAAGGCCTTTAACACTGCTCGCTGATCACCTTGAATTTCGATGACTCCGTCCTTTATAGCACCACCGGTACCGCATTGTTGCTTCATTGTTTTTGCCAGTGCTTTGAGCTCTTTATCGGCCAGAGGAATACCCTTAATTAAAGTAACTCCCTTGCCCTTGCGCCCTTTTGTCTCACGATGGATGCGCACGATACCATCCAGTTGAGCGAGCTTTTGCTGCTCATCCATCTCTTTACAGCGACAGTCATTTTTGGCAGCGCTACACTTAGGGCACATCTCACCCTGATCTGTTGAATAAACTAAACCGCCGAGCTGATCTTTAAATGATTTCAAACTATATTCTCTTCTTTAATTCAGTATTAAGTGGTACTGGTTATTCCACCTATTTGACGAGATAGGTAAGCCGCATAATTATCCGTCATACCGGAGATAAAATCTAACACTCGCATATAACTATGATACAAATCCCAACCCGGCTTTGGCGCGTGTATGCCCATTAAACTCAGTATTTTTTCACTGCGATAGCTTAAATTACCGCCCTTTTTATGATGCTGTTCAAAAGCGGCGTGACAAAAGGAGTCAAGCAATATCCCTAACGAGCTGTACGCCCCCACTTCCAGTTCTGTTTTGCGGGTATCTGGAAATACTTCATTGCGTGCTAAATGCTTGGCAGTCACTAAGCCTTTTGCGACATCTTCATCACCATCGGCGAGTAATTCACCTTTATACTCTCCCGCCATAATTGCAGAGTAGTTTTTCATAAATGCAGCAATCGCCGAACACACCATATTCTCCATCGCCTTACCACGCAGCGCTGAAATTTTACGCCTTGAAGAGGCCTGAGAATGAAATACACTGTCATCAAACTCTAGATCGCCGCACAGTTGCTGTAGTATCGGTTTGATCCGTTCAAAAGATAATATATTGAGTTCCATAGCATCTTCTAGATCGAGTATGGCATAACAGATATCGTCGGCCGCTTCCATTAAATACGCCAGCGGGTGCCTGCACCAATGATTTTCAGCCAAAGAGATAAGCCCTAGCTCATCCGCTAGCTTTTGCATAAATTCCAATTCAGTTAAATAACAACTAAACTTACCTTTCTGACTGGCTTTCGATGAGAGCCACGGGTATTTTATTAGCGCTCCCAAGGTTGGATAAGTCAGACGTAAGCCACCATCATATAAATGGTTTTCGATAGTGGTGACTACTCTCAAGCCCTGTGCATTGCCCTCAAAGGTCTGAATATCGCATTTTTGCGCAGCGGATAACGAGGCGATCAACTGCTCCCCTTTAGGCTGTTTAAACCAGTCGCGAATAGCGTATTCTCCCGCATGCCCAAAGGGTGGATTACCGATATCATGAGCTAGGCAAGCGGATTGTACTATCATGCCTAAATCATGCGGGCTCACCCACTCAGGGAGGTGCTGTTCAATCAGCTCGCCGACTCTAATACCCAAAGTACGACCAATGCTTCCCACTTCGATAGAATGGGTTAAGCGTGTGTGAATATGGTCATTTAAAGCCAACGGGTGGACTTGAGTTTTTCGACCTAAACGCCGAAAGGCACTGGAGAAAATAATACGGTCGTGGTCTTTGTGGAAATGACTGCGTCCAAGCTCCTGCGGTAAATCTTCATGGCCATATCTTTTAGGGGTTAGTAACTGCTGCCATTGCATCGACATTCTTTAATCCTCAGAACCACTTGAAAAAATAAAACTCAAGCATAGTCGGTAATTAATATAGGTACAACTAACTTTAAGCGGTGATTTTTTCAACCGGATACTTAGCAGTCTAATCGATAACTTTATTGGATAAAATCACACAATTAATTGATTTCAGGCACTTAAACAACAGCCATTGAAACTGTTTCGCCCCTCCCCCTTTACAACAATATAGCTCGCTACTGCTTTTAAATGTCATACCAGACAATTTTAGAGCCCCCCTTTATTGATTTTCCCCGTGACGAATTTAGCGCTATTAATTATAAAAAATTAATGTAGCATTAAGCAATATTATTTATTCGGGCTATAATTTCTGTAAAGAAAATCTTGGTACACATAATGAACAAGTCCCTAAAAGCCAACAATGTCTATAAGCTATTAATATTATTAGGTTTGAGTATCTGGTTATGTTTTTTTTCCAACTTTAGCGAAGCAGCAGACAAACCTCGGTTACGGGTAATCACTACTATTGGTAGCTTTACGGTTGAACTCTACTCAAGCAAATCACCAAAGAATGTCAAAAGTATCCTGCAGCACACCGACGCTGGTTTCTATAACGGGACTATATTTCACCGGGTGGTCAAGAACTTCATCGTACAAACAGGGGCTTACAATCAAGAGATGGCATTATTAAAGCCCTTACACACCGCCGTAGCCAATGAAGCAAATAATGGCCTTAAAAACTTACGTGGCACTGTCGCTATGGCGCGTACTGCTGAGCCGCATTCGGCACTCGCGCAATTTTTTATCAATATTAAAAACAATCCTCATTTAGACCACACAAATACCACCAATAAGGGATGGGGTTATACAGTGGTTGGTAAGGTTATTTCCGGCATGAATATTGTCAGAAGAATGTCCAGAGTGACCACCAACGATGAAGATACCCCACTAACGCCGATCGTCATCAAACGTATCAGCCGAATATGAGTATTTGTGAAGTTCAAATTTGCCCTTCTAATCGATAATAATTGAGCACTAAGGTGATGGAAGATAACGTCATTACCGTTCCTGCTAGGAATGGGTTTACTAACAACCCTCAATACTTTTAGATCATATTAAAAAACCAAGCGCTATGCTTATTCGACAAGTGCTTCACTCACTTTTGCGTTGTTAATATACAGGCATGGTAATCTGAATTTTGTATGCGATGCATGATTACCCAGCCGACACATGGGTGCTAATGACCAAGCCACGAGCGGCAAAGTTATTCTAAATATAAAGTAGCTTTGGTGACTGTTGCGACTGCTCAAGTCAGGCTTTAAGAGCTGAGCAATCAAACTCTGCAGAGAGTAAATTGAATATAATTAGAGGCCATCACGGCACATTTGCTCTGCAAATTTTGCCCCACTAAGGTGCTGGCTTAAGCCGAAACATAGACTGCCTATCCACACTGAATATGGAAAGTTTTACCATGTTTAAATATTGGCAGATGATACAAATTGAGAGCTCTCTACAGGCTGCACCTGACGCATGATCTTTGGCTGCCCTACATACAAAAAGCCGACAATACTCTCATGACTCTTTAACCCCAAACTTTGCATCACGCTTTTATCAAACATCATTGAGCCCGAGCGCCACATAGCGCCAAGCCCTTGCGCAAAAGCAGCCAATTCAATAGCGTGAGCTGCGCAACCGGCACTGATTTTTTGCTCAATTTCAGGTACTTTTGGGTGCTCACTAACACTGGCAACGACAGTGATAATCATTGGCGCTCGCAGTGGTTTAGCGGCAATTTTGAGCTGTTGCTGCTCTGATAGATTGGCATTTGTTAGCAAATTAGCTTTTACAAATACTTCACCTAGCGCATCGCGCTGCTTGTTTTCTATTACAATCAATCGCCAAGGGCGCAAACAAGCGTGATCAGGCGCTCTTGCCGCAGCTTGATACATGATTTCAAGTTGCTGAGCACTGGGAGCAGGCCCTTCAAGCTTAGGGCAGGACACTCTATTATGTAATAGTTCGATGGCTTGCATTTTATTCCTTTAACTTTTCAAGAGAAGCTACAGCGTCGCGAATATTGTTGCTATAGTTTTGAAACCAAACAACTAGACTCATAAATAGCAAACATTGTCTCTATTGACGTGATAGGCGTGAGTTTTCGGCACATGCTCTAATACTGCTTCTAAATGGGTTGATATCAAGTCCACCACGGCGAATGTATCTAGCGTACACTGTTAGCTGTTCAGGTTTACATTGCTGCCAAATGTCCATAAAGATATTTTCCACACATTGCTCGTGAAAGTCGCCGTGCTCTCGATATGACACTAAATAGCGTAGCAATGCCGCATCAACTATCTTAGCCCCCTTATAAGCAACACTGATACTAGCCCAATCCGGCTGGCCAGTTACCGGACAGTTCGATTTAAGGATATGGCTGTATAGTTGCTCCTCAACTTGGATACTCTCATCAGCTTCTAACAAATTAACATCCGGGCTGTATTGAGTGATATTAACATCACACTCATCAATACAATGACCGCTGAACTGTACAACGTCAGGAAGCTGATCTAAGTGATAGAAAGTAACTTCACAAGGCTTACCTGATGCGCTTGAAAGATCTTGCTGCATTTGACTTATAACAGCTTGCTCGCTGTCAAATTCAGACAAGTTGTACGAATTAAGGTAGAGCTTGAAGGACTTTGACTCTACGATGTGACTCGAGTGAGCACTAAATCTAAACTGGGCCACCCGAACAATTGGCTTGCCTTTTAAGTCCAGCCATGAGATTTCATACCCATTCCAAATATCAACCGCCCCTTGGTATTGTAAAAAGGGAAGCTCACGTCTATCTATTGATCTTTTCTGCCAATTAACATCCCGTTCTATAGGAAAGAGTAAACTGGCATCGTAGCGATTAACGTAAGCAGTGTGATTGCCCAAGGGGGAGGAATCAAGCTTCTCTTGCTCTTGCTGAGCGTGTTTTTTATCAATCATGATCTAATCCCTTTCCCTCTGTTCAACATATTTAATGCGATAGCAAATAATGTTATTGCAAAGACCACTATCACTGTCAGTGCTATATATATATTGATATCACTCGCTCCTAGTATACCGTATCTAAAGGTGCTCACCATGTAGAGTATTGGGTTTAACTGGGAGACCCCCTGCCAGAAATCAGGTAATAAGCTAATCGAGTAAAACACCCCTCCAAGGTAAGTTAAAGGGGTCAATATAAAAGTAGGTACTATCGAAATATCATCAAAGGAGTTTGCCATCATTGCATTAATAAATCCGCCTGTGGCAAACAGCACGGCTGTTAACAACGTCACTATGATCACTATCGCTAAATTATGTACTTGCAGCTCAGTAAAAAACAGCGAAAGCACAGTGACAATAAAACCAACAATCAAACCACGAGACACGCCGCCAGAGATATAACCGACTAAGATCACCCAGTTTGGCATAGGGGAGACGAGCATCTCTTCGATATTGCCCTGAAATTTGGCGCTGTAAAAGGAAGACACCACATTGCTATATGAGTTGGTAATGACAGACATCATAATGAGGCCTGGCACAATAAATTCCATATAGCTAAAGCCGCCCATTAATCCAATACGAGAGCCAATTAAATTACCAAAGATAATAAAATATAAGCTCATGGTAATTGCCGGCGGAAGTAGCGTTTGCGCCCAGATACGGGTAAACCGACGCACTTCCCTGCGTACGATAGTGCTAAGCGCAATTAACAATTCTGTATTATTCACTTAACTGCTCCAAATTGTTTTCGACCATGGATATAAACATTTCCTCTAAGCGGCTAGATTTGTTACGCATGCTGGTCACTGTCACACCTAAGCGATCAAACTGTGCAAACAGGGCATTTAAATTTTGTCCTTTTTTGACCTCGACCACTAAACAGTGATCATCTTCCATGCTCAGTTGATAACCTTCTACAACAATTTCTTTATCTAAGCTCGAGGCTATATCGAATATGAAAGTTTCAGAATCCAACTGCTGCAACAAGGCTTTAATACTGGTATTTTGAATAATATTGCCCTGATCAATGATCGCGACATTCTTACACAAATACTCCGCTTCTTCTAAGTAGTGAGTGGTCAGAATAATAGTCGTGCCAGCTGCGTTTATTTCTTGCAAGAACTCCCACATAGAACGACGCAACTCAATATCAACACCGGCGGTCGGCTCATCTAAAATGAGTAATTTTGGTTCATGAACAAGCGCTCTAGCAATCATTAAACGTCGCTTCATGCCACCGGATAGCATTCGAGAAGCTTCGTTGCGCTTATCCCAAAGTCCTAGTTTGCGTAAATAAAACTCAGCGCGTTCAGCAGCGATCTGAGCTGGAATACCGTAAAAACCCGCTTGCGTTTTTACGATGTTAAACAATGTTTCAAAGCCATTGAAATTAAATTCTTGCGGCACCACGCCTAAGTTTTTTTTGGCCTTGGTCATATCGGTAGCTAGATCAATACCAAAAATTTCAACAGATCCTTTGGTTGCATTCACCAGCGAGGAGACTATACCTAAAGTCGTCGATTTACCGGCTCCATTAGGACCTAATAGTGCAAAAAAATCACCTTGCTCCACACTAAAAGAAACATCTTTTAGCGCGACATAGCCATTGTCATAGACCTTATTTAAATGATTGATTGAAAGTGCAGACTTCATAAAACCTCAAGACCAAAAAGAGAGCAATTAAATAGACAAAGATGGATAAACCAAGAGTGAGCATAAATTGGGGCAAATACAGTTAATTCAAGGTGCATCAGTTACACTAACGCGCTAAACTTTTAATCTAAGACTTTTGCAAAAGATGCGAGCAAAGAAAACACCTGCAAAAAACACTTTGAACAGCACAGTCACTGTGCATATCCAATATCTGCAGCTAACAAGGCAGCACTATTGTAAGAATGATACTGTTTGTGCCTCATTCATCTGCCGAAAAGTGTTTTAACCTCGTATTATTCAGCGCTGGCGCTATACTGAAGCCACACTTTGACAACCTCATTTTCGAGCTATCCAATGAATCAATATCACGCATTTCACATAGAGCTATTAAAGCAGACCTACAATGAGTTGCTTAGCCACTACCCCTTTAACGCAAAAGATCTCATGCCACAGCAGCAGGAATATTTAGACGACTTTGTCGCCCTGATAGACATTTGCCAAAACATGGGAGAAAGCTACATCGAAAAAGGGCAGAATTTTTGCAGTACTTGGATTCGCGCTTACCCGGAATTAACACCGATATTACCCAGAGATCTACTATGGTTCTTTGGCGGCGATTGCCTGCACTACATGCCCGATGAAGAGATTGATCAATTTCAACATTTAGACGAAATGCGCTACGCTGCAGACAGTGCAAACATAGACTTCGACTACCCGAGCGAACGGGCCAAACTGTTCAAATTACAATCCTAGATCACTGACTCATTTGCACCGAGGAGAAGTTTTCATTCCTACGCTGGGCTTGATACATGGCCATTTCAGCACTTCTTAGCAACTCAGGCACACTCTCAGTGTGCTCGGGCGCATAACTTGCCCCAATAACAATATTTAAATAGTACTCTTGACCTTCAATCTCTACTGCTTGCGCATAGCTTTCAATAATTTTATCCGTCACAACTTTAGCATCACTAATGTCGCTGAGCCCTTCTAAGATAATCACAAAATGATCGTCACTTAATTGCGTTAACATATCATACTGCCTTAAACAGCCTGACATTCGATCACTCAGATCTTTCAATATCAATGGGTTTAAATCCATCGAGTCGATACTGCTGTGCTGGGGAAAACCACTGATTTCACAGTACAATAACGCCAGCACTTTATGCCTCTCTAAAGATCGTGAAATAGCAAAAGGTAGGTATTCTAAAAAAACCTGCTTATTGTAATTTATTAAGCTGGGGTCATTGAAAGCCAACCACTCTAAGCGATCTTCCGCTTTTCGCTGAGACGTAATATCAACACATATCGATAAAATAACCGGATCAATAGTACCTGGCACACTCAATAACGCATGCACCCATAGCAGCACATATACATCACCTTTGCTGTTTCGCCACTGCGCCTCAGCCTTTACCAACGTCTCGCCACCTAAATACAAATAATTTAACGCTGCTAGTCCATCATCTTCAAGCAAGTCAGAGCAGAAAATTTCTGAGTAAGTAAGCCCGTTATAATCTTCAATTTCAAACAAAGAGCAACCCGCTTGATTTAGAGCGATAATTTCACCCCCGAGTTTTTGCACTAATATCACGGTTTGTTGATCATTTAAAAGCCGGTCGATAAAGTTTTTGGTCTGATTTAACTCACGAACCATCGACTGTAGCTTGATGGCATTATCGGATTCAGTCTGGCGCAGCAAATCCATTTTATGACTTATTTTTGCCAATTGACGATCGTATTGCTGTAATTCGTCGTCCAAAATTCTTTTATCGCCGCTTTTATTCACGCTGTTCACTGCATCATCTTCCAACCCTATCGCCTGCGACATAGCCAGAATGCGAGGCAATTGATAAGAGATTCTATTAATGATGATGTACAGTATGAACAGACTTAATGCCAGAGAGCCTGCTCCCCAGGTAAAAATACTAACAGTAGCATGTTCAAACTGCTTTGTTCTAAAGGTAATGTTTTGAATAAATGCCCATTTTATGGCGCCCTGCCCCCTAATAACCAAACTATCAAAAGTAATCGAAAATTCATTTTCAAAAACGGACACCAAATAATCGACCCCCTCCTTTAATGCATGCTGCTCTAATGGCAGATGCATTAAAATTGGGATATTACTATCCCTGTGAGTCGCTTCAAAGAACACCTCGTCCCAAGCCTCACTTGTCCCTTTAGCTGGAAATCTTTTAAACAAACCGACATCTAAATTATTTTGTAAATTAAAACGCTTGAATAAGGGAGATACTTCTTGGAAAGCAGATATTAACGCAACCTCGCCACTTGCTAATTTCAGGGCATAACTTGCGTACAAAGAGCAATTTTTATTGCAGTGCAAGCCCATAAGCTGCTCACCTAAAGCCAATTGTTTTATCAGCGACGATTTAGCGATAGAGCGTTTGTTTCCCCATTGCATAAGGACGTTTCCATGCTGGTCGTATAAAGCCATACCATCGAAGCTACCTTGTGGCAGATAGCCCTGAGAAATTTTTAAACTGAGTTGTTCATAGGTACTGTAACTTGTCGCTGGATAAGCAAATGGGAGCGCACTGAGAGCTCTATACAAGCTTTCCTGCTCAGAGCGAATCATCAGGTCTAGCGCTTTTATTTGCTCTGACTTCAAGTTTTGCGTATTTTCTTTAAACACTCTACTTTGAAAACTGTAAAAGCCGATCAAAAAAGCAACGTGAATAATAATCACTAAACAAGTTAATGCCAAAAAAAGCTTCCAGCGAATGCTTAAAAAAGGCCTTAATTTTTGATTGTCTAAATCATCCTGCAACACTCGAACTCCCTTGGGCAAAAAACAGAACAACACTTCACACTGAATATAATTATAACGCAAATATTGAATAAAATGCGCAGCCTAGCTCAGCCATTTTGGCGACAGAAAACTAAAAAATTAAGCAACAAAGATTGTACGACAGATCTATCCACGACTAAAGATCAAATAACGACATTAAGCGAAATGCTACATAGAGAGCATGAAGAACAAGAGAAAAAACAATTAGAAGAAAGTTTTGAAATGGCGTCCCATAGGGGGTTCGAACCCCTGTTACCGCCGTGAAAGGGCGGTGTCCTAGACCACTAGACGAATGGGACGTCTATACAGTTAAACTGTAATTTGGAGCGGGAAACCGGGTTCGAACCGGCGACCTCGACCTTGGCAAGGTCGCGCTCTACCAACTGAGCTATTCCCGCGGTATTAACAAATAACCAAACGATTAATTGTCAATTTAAAATGGCGTCCCATAGGGGGTTCGAACCCCTGTTACCGCCGTGAAAGGGCGGTGTCCTAGACCACTAGACGAATGGGACGTCTTTCCTCAATGAGGAGGCGCGTATAATATTGAGCTACACCCTTTATGTCAACAGCTTTTATCTTTTTTTAGCTTTTTTTCAATTACAGCCTTACAAAGCTCTCCCCCACCGCGATAAAAACACTCATTAGCGCTTCAATAAACATCCACTGAGCACCATTCAACGCCCTCGCAGTAATCCATCTCAAGTTAGTTCATCTTTATTATATGAAGGGGATAAAAAACCAGAAACAGTAATGAGCCGCTGCGCGGATCTGACCTTAAATTGCATAGGCTGTGCATAACTCAGCTCTGCCTAAAACGGCAACTCTTGTATCGATAGCAAAAAGAAAATAGTTAAACTCTGCAAAGTGATGCAAAAGATCAAATTGAAAAAGAGAAAAATAATACTGGAAGAATAATACTGGAGCGGGAAACCGGGTTCGAACCGGCGACCTCGACCTTGGCAAGGTCGCGCTCTACCAACTGAGCTATTCCCGCGACATCAACAATTAAGCAAATTGCTTATCATCAATTTAAAATGGCGTCCCATAGGGGGTTCGAACCCCTGTTACCGCCGTGAAAGGGCGGTGTCCTAGACCACTAGACGAATGGGACATATTACAGATAACTGTAATTTGGAGCGGGAAACCGGGTTCGAACCGGCGACCTCGACCTTGGCAAGGTCGCGCTCTACCAACTGAGCTATTCCCGCACATTAACAATTAATCAAAGCGACTAACCATCAATTTAAAAAATGGCGTCCCATAGGGGGTTCGAACCCCTGTTACCGCCGTGAAAGGGCGGTGTCCTAGACCACTAGACGAATGGGACACAATACAGCTACGCTGTAATTTGGAGCGGGAAACCGGGTTCGAACCGGCGACCTCGACCTTGGCAAGGTCGCGCTCTACCAACTGAGCTATTCCCGCACATTAACAATTAACCAAAAGACTAATCATTTAATTTAAAATGGCGTCCCATAGGGGGTTCGAACCCCTGTTACCGCCGTGAAAGGGCGGTGTCCTAGACCACTAGACGAATGGGACAACATTGCAAATGAGCTGTGCTCTCAAATGCGGGGCGAATTTTATATCGACAACCAAGATACCGTCAAGCGCTTTTATAATAAATTTCAGGATAAACCCACTCTTCACCAAATATGACTAATAATCGTACAGCTATCCATCAACCAAGTGCCTCTTTTAAATATAATTTCACGAAAAACGCAGCTAAGTCATTCAGGCATAGATTATAAAGATATTGTTTAGCTGCACATTTATTTGCAGCTGTGCCAACAATGCGAGCGCTAAATTAACACTTTAAAGGATAGTGCAGAGAATAATCTAGCAATGTTAAACTCAATCATACCCTCTAGAATTAAACTGCGGCTAATCACTCCCTGCTACTTTTGTTTCTGCATATTGTACGTCTATTCAAGCTTGTCGTTTTCCTATTATAAAACCTTCTGTAAGAGGCTCTGCATTTCTATCGCTTTGACTTTAACCCATCGCGGTTCATAGTTGCGCACATCGATCCAAAATTGATTACCCTCCTCCCAGAAAGTAGCATCTAAGCATCCTTTTTCTTTAGGCTGCTCTTTGAAGTGCCAGTGGATTGAATTGGGATATTTAACCCTCGAAAAAGACCCAATATGAGAGATGTAAACCCCGAGCTGGCTAGCTACTGCTACAATAATCAGGGATATATCTTCACCGCTATAAGTTTTGCTGAGCTGTACTTGGTAACGTTTTGATTTAGATTTGGTGTCCATACTCGCTATCCTCAAATATTATCAGCACCACACTCAAATAAAAACAGCTAGATATGCAGAGTTTTCATTCGCTTATCTAAAAGCAGTTAAGGGAACTAACAATGGTTGATTAAGTGAAAAATAAAATAAGTATAGAAATCAACCAGCGCATAGAAGAAACCTACTGATGACTCTTTGAACTTTTAAGATTAACATTACATTAACAGCACTGGTTTAGCTATTCAAAATTGCCATACTGTTGCTGATAGATCCTTAGTCCCAATCAAGTGGCTGTCGCAGCACTCAATTGTTAAAAGACTGTTAGGCTGACCTAGAAGACAGGTTTCTCTACGCTAAAAAGAGAGCGGCAATTCACAAAGGTATTGCTGCAGAGAATCAAGCATGAGCGGGTTCCCCCTCACTACTAGCCGTGCTCTCAATGTATAATGTATAACGTGCAGCTGATCGGGCTTGGCCGATCCTAGCGAGACAAAGTGAATTTTAGAGTAATTTTCTGCTCTTTTGTGGCACTAGCATGCTATTTAACAACAAAGAAGAGAAAATACGGCCAATTTCTGACTTTTCGCTGTAGATTACCGCTTAGTTCATTAGGCTCCAAGCACTGAGCATTTACTTCATGTGCTTAATCTTGCGCTTTAAGGTATTATTTATTCAGCATTTTTATCCCGTGAGAGCTCTGCATAACAAATGCACTCGATAATACGGCGTTATAAATTGGCAAAACTTGCGCTTTCATACTCCTAATGACCTCCAAAAGGGTCACCCTGACTGCGCTATTTCGCCAATTTTTGCCTTAGCTTCGTTTGCTACGTTGTGCAAAAGTCTCCCCGTAATAATTTAGCGAGGCATCTACAAGGATTTGATCCTCAGTAAATACAATCACTAAATAAGCGAGTAACCGATGGGGCAAACCGAAAGCATTGTTTTAATACTGGGAATCATAGTGACCTTAGGGGTCATTGCATTCACCATACAAACCATTGAAGAGCGTAAACAAGCGCGCAAACGACAGGTTTTATCTTATAAAAGGCAAATAAGAGACGCACTTAACATCTACAAAGGGCTACCTGATGTCTTTATGACGGTTGAACTGCATGATTTCATGAACCGCTATATTACCTCTAAATGGAAAAAGCTCCATGAGCTAGACACCACCCAAGATAGTTTGCGCTCTTTTAATACGTTTCAGGAAAGAGTTAAAAATCGGGTAATTACCCAACAGCACCCGCAGGGCTCAATGACTGTTTATAAAGAGGAAGGACAGGTCTATCACGCCTTAGGCCTGCTAAAAGAAACGTCTCGATGGCTGGGAGAACTCAGTAAAACAAAGCAAATTCCCGAGAGCACTTTCAATGAGTTAAGCTGGTTAGCAAAAGACTTTTACGATCGAGTCTCTTGTGATATTGAAATATTCGATGCAATCGAAACCTTGCGTCAACACGGCGAAAAAGCAGGGTTTCACAGATTTAGCATCGCTTTGAAGTCATTGAGCAACCTCAACCAATCAGAGGCGCTGGATAGTCAAATTTTTGAAATCCATAAACTGATGGAACAGCTAAAAACAGTCGTTGAAGAGCAGAAAGCAGCAGAGGAGCGCGCGCGTATAGAAGCCGAAAAAGCAGACGACGACATGCGATAGAAGCAGCCTGTTGAACTTAACCCTGACTTGCTGCGAAACATCATCAATTGTCTAAAATGCACTATTTTGCGGTAAATAGTAAAGTAATTGAGTGAGCCTTGCGCAATAGCCATCGGTATCAGCTGGGGGAGCTAGTTTAGCTTCACTCCCCTTGGTAAGCGCTGACACTTAGCACAGAAAACCGTAGAGCGTTGACCAAGTCGTATCTCCTGTAAGCTCTGCTGACAGACATTACAACTTTGTCCCTTGCGTCCATACACTTGTAATTCTTGGGCGAAATAACCGGGCTTACCATCGCCACCAACAAAGTCTTTTAACGTCGTACCACCACGTTCAATCGCCACTGCTAAAATATACTTGATCGCTGCCACTAGCTTAGTAAACTTAGCTTTTGAGATTTTATTAACGGGTGCTTGCGGGTGAATAGCCGCGGCAAACAACGCCTCAGCCGCGTAGATATTACCCACCCCAACCACCACTTTATTGTCCATAATGAATTGTTTAACGGCAATTTTTCGGTTAGCAGCTGCTATCAAAAAGGTATTGATATCAAACGCTTCAGTAAGAGGCTCAGGCCCCAGACTATTGAGCAACTTATGTTCTTGCGCCCCTTCCTGCCATAAAACAGCACCGAAGCGGCGCGGGTCAGTTAAGCGCAAGGTCACATTATTTGAGAAACTAATATCAAAGTGATCGTGCTTTTGTACGGCTTCAGAGCCTAGCAATACTCTTAAACTACCGGACATGCCTAAATGGATGATCAGTACTCCGCTAGCAAAGCGCAGTAAAATATACTTGGAGCGCCGATCGACAGCCAAGAGCTTCAAACCAGGTAATTCATGGATCAAATGCCCGGGGATCAACCACCTCAGTTGTGCCTGTCTAATCGTCACAACCTTCACGCAAGCCCCTAAGATGTGTGGTTCAATCCCACGACAAGTCGTTTCTACTTCTGGTAACTCAGGCATTATTGACCTCAAAAATAGCCAAGCATACTCGATAAATAATGAGAATTAAATTAATAACCACACTATCTCTCAAGGCGTAATATTAGTGCAAAAGTTGCCCCAAATCACATTTTTGATCGACAAAGCAAATGACCGCTTGCGCCAATTTATCATAATCTTTGTTAAAGGTACCTCTGCGCCACATGCCTCCTTTTAGCACCTCACTCATGCTGGCTACATTCTTTTCAGCAAACATTCGATCCTTATTATCCTCAACACAGAGTTCCCACTGCGCCTCTTTTTTTTCATAAGATTTGCAGTCTCGATAAATACCCTCCACACCGTAATGTTTATCACTCGGATTACCCGATATACCGGTGTGTGCATAGTTAACAAAATTATAACGAGTACCGTTAAAAGTCTGCTCTATTGGCTTTCTATCCACCTCAACAATTCCGGCACATTGCGCTTGTATTTTTTCATCAAAGCCCTTATACCAAATCATCAATTTTCGTTTTGAGCTCACATAATTACAATAAAAATTTCTAGCAGCTACCGGGTTAATAGTCGCATCATCAGCACTTAATGCCATTAACACTGGGACTTCTACTTGGTATTTTTTATCGACCAATCCTTTAGTTAACTGATAGAACTGCGAGCCTGCATTGGTGGAAAATGATGAGTACCTCACTGCGTCTCGTTCTATATTTTCATTCAACCAGCTTTTAAATATTTTCAAATAATTTGTCAACCAAGCAAAATCACTGGCAGCTTTAACAGCGGTAGATAACAACACTAAACCTTTTATTTTGTCCGCCGAGCCCCCTTCCTTTAAATGTCTAATCGCCAAAGCTGTGCCTGTTGAAAACCCCACTAAATATATCTGATCAATGTTATCCATGGTTTGCAGACTATGAACACCGTAGTCGGTTATCGCCATCCAGTCCTGATACTTCATATTTAAAGTATCCCCAGGCACCGTGCCGTGTCCCGGAAGCAACACGGCACGTATCAAGGCGCAAGGATAACCAGCAGCCAAACTCTCTGCCATATTTTTGAGCAAGTAAGGGGAATCTGTTAAGCCGTGGACCAGTAAAAAGCCCTTGCCTGCGCCTTGTGCTTGATCGGTACAGAGCTGACGGCTGTCTTGCGGAATTTGAAAAGGAGCGCGCATTTTTGCCACATCGCTGGCACTGTAATCACCAACAAATGGAGATTCGCCAGCGCTAAAATGAATTTTACTGATGACAGCTTCGATGTTATCGCGACTGTCACTCACATAACGCTCAAACGCAAATTGCTTATTTGCAGGTACGCCAGCGGCACTGCCGCTCTCTCTCATCCAATCTTGATCAGAACTACAACCTAGCAGTAGCAACAGTCCTACCGCTAGCCCTATTACTCTATAGACTTTGAGCAAACTAGCCCTCATATCTTTAATAACATTTGTAACGACACTTAAACCCACATCCATGCTCTGTGCTCCAGCGATCTGATTTTTTAACAACTTACCAGCCATTGCATTTATATCCCAATCTTTTTAGCGAATTAAGTACAATGACAACTCATATCGTTAAGCTTTGGGATAACCATGAAAAAGATAGGAAAATTCTCTCTCAACTTCATAATCTTAGTATGCGCTCTCATCAGTGCTTGCAGTCCATTAAAAACCATTCCAGAGACCCCCTATCATCAATCCACAGCTATCAATTTGGCCTTGAGCGCACATTCAAATAGCGCCTTCCAACAAGTGGAGGCGAACTTCACCACTGCAAGACCCCTACAGTTAGTGTATCTTGTCATTTCAAATCTCAAACTAACACCCAGCTGGTTTGATGGATTGAGTAGCATTGAAGTACTCGAGCAGATAAATAATAATCAGTTTTTGCTCCGCTCTATCATGAACAGCCCATGGCCCTTCAAACAGCGCGAGCTGATCACTTGTGTCACCACTAAATTTAGCCAGCAACTGATCAGCATTAATATTGAAAGCTGCTCTGACAAACACCCAATGTCAGCATCATTTGTGCGAGTTAAACACGCCTATGCCCACTGGGAAATTCAGCAAGTAAACAATAAAGAGGTGAATGTTAACTATACTGCTTGGCTAAATCCTCAAGGAAATGTTCCTGCTAATTTCTTTAATTCTAAACTGTCCAGCTCTAGCCGTAAATCACTGCAAAAATTACAGCATTTAATCCATAGTGCTCGCCGTGAAGACTTTGTTTATTAACGAGAAGAACAACTTAAACACGCAGTCAGCGCAGATTAAACTAGTAATAATTCAGTGCAATAGTAGAGCTATAGCAAGTGCTAATCATCTTCGATTACCGCCCTTGCCCTGCATTTTTGAGAACACACCAGATTTACTTTTTAACGATAAGTTATGTAACAAAGCCAATCAGCATTGCACAGAGCTTTCTTTAATCATTGATAGCTTTATAATAGCGACAAATATTCATTCCAAAGAACACTGATATACAGTATAAAGGCGCCATGAAAACACCAAAACGCATACAACCTCTAGTCGATGACGGCTTAGTCGACGAAGTCCTTTCACGCTTAATGAGCGGAAAAGAAGCTGACGTGTACGTCGTGCGCGCCCACGGCGAAATACGCTGCGCCAAAGTATACAAGGAAGCTGCACAGCGCAGTTTTAAAAAAGCAGTCAACTATCAAGAAGGTCGAAAGGTACGTAACACTCGTCGCGGCCGAGCCATGGAGAAAGGCTCTAAATACGGAAGAAAACAGCAGGAAGAAAGCTGGCAAAACGCTGAAATAGACGCTTTAGCCAAACTCGCTAATGCCGATGTGCGTGTCCCGCAAACCTATGGCTGTTTAGATGGCGTGCTCTTGATGGAGCTGATCGTCGATCACGCTGGTGATGTTGCCCCGCGCTTAGGCGATGTGACTATGTCTAGTGAACAAGCCATTGAAGACCATGGTTTAATGATGCAGTATGTCTCACGTATGCTTTGCGCAGGCATTGTACACGGTGATTTATCGGAATTTAACGTATTAGTTGATCAATACGGTCCTGTCATTATTGACTTGCCGCAAGCGGTAGATGCTGCAGCGAACAACCACGCTAAATCGATGCTGATGCGCGATGTTGCGAACATGACTAATTACTTCGGGCTGTTTGCACCGACATTGTTAAAAAGTCACTACGCAGAAGAGATGTGGGAGCTATTCGAGAATGGTCAATTACAGAGCGACACGCAACTAACTGGTAAATTTAAGCAGCCAAGCAAGAGCGCTGATGTAGATTCTGTGATGGATGAAATCAAAGCGATAATGGCTGAAGAACAAGAACGCCAGCAGCGCTTACAAGAACTGGCAGAAGAATAAACTTCTGCCTTATGATTTTTACAGTTTAAATTGTACTGCAACGCTGTGCGCCGCCACTAACAGCCCACCTAACACAATTCCGACAGCGCCGGCAAATAACGAGGGCAGTAATAGATTAAGATACTCGCCCACTGTCGCTAACTGTGCCACTAACTCCACCAAGTGATGTTCAATAGACGCTAGCGCTGGCAAACCGTGTACAATAATACCGCCACCGACCAAAAACATCGCCACTGTGCCTATGTAAGTGAGAGACTTCATTAATTTAGGAGCAAAAGATAACAACCCAGCGCCTATCACATGCTGTAACTTAAGCCAGCCGCCCTGTCCCTTTTTATTCAATAAATGCAATCCCGCATCATCCATTTTCACAATCAGCGCTACCAGACCATACACCACAAAGGTAATCATTAAAGCGACTAGAGAGACCACCAATATTTGCGTACTAAAAACGGCTTCTTGCACAGAGCCGAGCGCGATCACAATAATTTCAGCCGATAAAATAAAATCGGTGCGAATAGCACCCTTAATTTTCTGCGCCTCTAAGGTATCCAGATCAGTATCTTGCAGCGCTAACTCCCTCTCAAGTTCAATACCCAGCTGATCATTTTCGCCCTTTGTGTGACTGATGCTATGCCATACTTTTTCAAAGCCCTCATAACAAAGAAAAGCCCCCCCTAACATCAACAGCGGCGTTATCAACCAAGGGATAAAAGCGCTAATCAGCAGGGCGGCCGGTACCAGTATAAACTTATTTTTAAAAGAGCCTTTAGCGACAGCCACGACCACCGGAATTTCCCGCTCAGCTCTCACGCCAGCCACTTGCTCGGCATTGAGCGCTAAATCATCGCCCAGTACTCCGGCGGTTTTTTTAACGGCAACCTTACTTAATATAGCCACATCGTCCAATACTGTCGCTATATCATCCAAAAGGGTTAATAAACTCGCACCTGCCATGGTATTCCCCAAAGTAAATAGTTGTCACAGCATAACAAAAACAGCTGATTTGGCCAAAACGAAATAGTGCACCCCACCTGTACATGACTGAATAATACAAGTAAATGAGGGATAATACTCTCTCTTTAAAAAAAGCTTTCAACCCCATTGTTATTCCCTTGCAATATCTCTCTATTCCCTACAAGCGACGCCACTCAGCCTTTTTAACAGTTATTAATTTCAAGGCGAACAACTATTTATCTCAGGACTCACTTTGCATTGATAAACGATCTCTTTACACTATCCCCAAACAAGATTGGAGGTAACAGCCTTCAGGCTGATGCGGGTTGGGAATTTACAGCACCTAAAGCAGTTTTTTTATAGAATAAACACTGCTGTAAACGCCCTCTCATGGGTTAAAATCACGCCGATGGCTAATATTCAGCACCTAATTCGTCTCTATTAAGGAATAACAATGCTCAGAAATATTTTTCGCACACAGAGCTTTCAGTTTGGCGAGGGAGCCATTAGCGGTTATATAGCCTGCATGCTCGCCGTATTAAGCTTTTTAGGGGTTCTGTCATTTCATTTCCCACAATATTTGACCACGCCGGAGCTAAGGGCTAATTACAACGTCGATTTTTTGCGCCAACTCATGTTTGTCAGTTTGGTTATTGCCGCCTCTCTCGGTTTGCTTAATTTTGTGCGTAACAAAAATAAACGCCTCGGAGCATTCTCCTGGTTCTTTGTCATCCTCAGCATTGCCTTAGGCGGGCACCGTGTAGAAGTGCTTGATTTTGCAGATACGACTTACTATTTAGGTATGGATTGGTTTATTTTAGATTTACTTGGCTCAACTTTAATCTTCATTTTCATTGAAAAACTAATTCCACACCGTAAAACACAGGCCATCTTGCGCCCTCAATGGCAGGGCGATTTGAATCACTTTTTTGTCAATCACTTGTTAGTTGGCATAATCCTACTGATTACTAATATATTTATTCACAAAACCTTCGCCTGGGCAGTGTACGAAGACGTGCAAGCTTTTATCAATCAGATGCCCTTTATCGGGCAGTTGTTTTGCATCGTTTTAGTGGCAGATCTCGCCCAGTATGTCACTCACCGTTTGTATCATGAAGTTCCTGTATTATGGCGCTTTCATGCGGTTCATCACAGCGCTAAACACATGGATTGGCTGGCAGGTTCCAGGCAGCATATTTTAGAGCTGATAGTCACCCGCTCACTGGTTTTAACCCCGATCTTTTTACTCGGATTTTCCAAAGAAGTCATTGATATCTATGTCATCATAGTCGGTTTACAGGCCGTGTTTAACCACGCTAACGTACAACTGAAATTTGGCTGGCTAAAATATATTATTGTCACTCCGCAATTCCACCACTGGCACCACGCATCCGATGATGCGGCCATTGATAGAAACTATGCCGCTCACTTGGCATTTTTAGATTATTTACTAGGGACTGCAGTAAAAGGCCAAACTCAGTGGCCAGAACACTATGGTGTCGTCGGTGATTACGTACCAAATGGCATGTACAAACAACAGCTATTCCCATTCAAGTCCGTTTGGCGCATGCTCTGTAAAAGATTTAAATAAAGTGCGTATTGCACGCCAACAAAAGGTAATAAATAGCTTATGACCGGACTACTCTTACAGGCTTTTATTTATTTGTGCGCAGCCGTGATTGCTGTGCCTATTGCCAAACGATTAGGACTGGGCTCTGTACTAGGTTATTTAATTGCCGGCATTATCATCGGCCCTGCAACTCATTTAGTCGGAGCAGAAACCCAAGCTATTCAACACTTTGCCGAATTTGGCGTGGTGATGATGCTGTTTTTAGTGGGCCTGGAACTAGAGCCTAAAAACCTATGGCGGATGCGGGCTAAATTACTCGGTTTTGGTTCTCTGCAAGTTATTATCACTAGTCTGGCAGTGATGTTGATCGCTATGTGGCTGGGATTAAGCTGGAATATTGCACTGGCCGTTGGTTTAGTTTTTTCACTGTCCTCCACTGCGATTGTGCTACAAACATTAAACGAAAAGGGTCTGATGAAGTCCGCGGGCGGACAAAATAGTTTTTCGGTATTGTTATTTCAAGATATCGCAGTGATTGCCATGCTGGCGTTAGTCCCTTTGCTGGCAATGCCCGAATTAACGCAGAGCATACCCGATACTCTAGCCCAAGATCATCACAGCATTAGCCTTGTTGCCGGGTTAAACCCCTGGCAGACTACCTTAGTCACTATCGGAGCAGTCTTGGCGGTGATTATTGGCGGGCACTATTTATCAAGGCCGCTATTTGCCTTTATTGCGGCAGCAAAATTGCGCGAGGTTTTTACCGCGGCTGCACTAATGCTGGTGATCGGTATTGCTATCCTGATGAGCCTCGTCGGCCTATCCCCTGCACTGGGGACTTTTTTAGCAGGGGTGGTATTAGCCAACAGTGAATTCCGACATGAATTAGAAAGCTCAATCGAGCCTTTTAAAGGACTGCTACTGGGACTGTTCTTTATCACGGTTGGCGCAGGCATTAACTTTGCATTACTGATTGACCAGCTATGGCTAATTGTCAGCCTAACTTTAGCTTTAATGCTGTTAAAAACATTTGTGTTACTGATCATCGCTGTTATATTCAAAATGCGCCTAACCGATAAATGGCTGTTTTCATTAGCATTGGCGCAAGCCGGGGAATTTGGCTTTGTACTATTAGCTTTTTGTGTACAAAATTCAGTAATTCCAGCCCCTCTTGCCGATAAATTACTGCTAGTGGTGGCTATTTCCATGCTACTCACACCACTACTTTTTATCGTCTTTGATAAATTAGTACTGCCTCGTGTTAACAGCGAACAAAAACGCCCCGATGACGACATTACCGAATCTGCGCCAATTATCATTGCAGGTCACGGCCGCTTTGGCCAAATTATTAACCGGGCACTGCTCGCTAGCGGCTATCACACTGTGGTTATTGATCTTCACGCCGAGTTAATTGAAGGCATGCGCAGATTTGGTGTGCAAGTATTTTACGGCGACGCTTCAAGGCCCGATCTCATTCATGCAGCGGGTCTTGAGGAGGCCAAGTTGTTAGTGGTGGCCATCGACGATCCCGAACAGTCGATTGCACTGGTAGAGTACGCGCGTAAAACGTGCCCACAGCTGCACATTATTGCCCGTGCCAGTGACAGAGACCAGGTCTATAAACTCTACAGCGCCGGCGCTAGCGATATTGTCCGTGAAACGTTTGACTCGAGTGTACGCGCTTCTAGCTATGCGCTGCAAGCATTAGGCGATAGCGAGCAGCAGGCTAAAATACGCATGCAAAGATTTGTCGAACACGACAAAAAAGCAATTTTAGCCATGGCCAAAGTGTGGCGTGCTGATGTCAAAAATAGCCGAAATGCGGAATATATTGAATTGGCGAAGAGCATTGCCCAGCAACTTGAAGAGGTGATGCAAGCAGATAAAGATCCTGCGTTAGACTGTATCGACTGCACTGTCAATGATAGAGATACCTCCCGCAATAACACTTAATTTCGCCAATAGAAAATGTCTTAATCAATTACCCCTCTCTACAAGGACACCGGTGAGAGTGCTAACTTTTAACCGGCATCTCAATCACTCGCCAGTAGTGCTCAATCAGCCCTAATGCTTTTGAAAAAGTCTCCTGCGCGTTTGATTTGACGATATAGCCGGCGATATTTTTCTTATACGCGGCACAGATATCCTGTTCATCTGACGATGTGGTCATCACAAAAATAATACTGTTGGTCAATTCAGGGTCTTTGCGTACCTCTTCTAGAAATTCCAACCCGCCCATTCGAGGCATATTCAAATCTAACAGTATGATATAGGGTAGATTTAGTTTCTGTGTACCATTCTCTCCACGCAGCAGCTCTAGCGCTTGTATGCCATCATTTGCAATATGTAACTGGTTGGCAATTTTTAAAGCTTTCAGGGCGCGTTTCATGCCCATAATATCTATTTCATCATCTTCTACTAGCAGTATTTGCGCTTCTGCATTCATTCTATTCCCCTTCCTTTATACATTGCATGTTCAATACCTATTCCACACGACAGCTATCACTGGTTTTTTAATACACTAAAGATGACACTGCAGCCGGGTTTATCATTATTGGGCTCGATCCAGATACGCCCTTTATTGCGTTCAATTAATTTTTTAACAATGGCCAACCCCATCCCACTACCTTCGATTTCGTCTCTAGGTCGCAATGTCTGGAACATTTGAAAGACTTTAGCGTACATTTTTGGGTCGATACCTGGGCCATCATCAGACACTGATATAACATATTCCGTGTCGGTTTGAGTATATGAAATATCAATGCAACCATGGCTTAAATGGTGATGTTTTATCGCATTATTAATCAAATTATGCAGCACTTGATTAATCACGGTTTTATCAACACTCAACTTAAACGCAGTACAGGCTACTGTAAAACCTTTTTCTTGAGCACCCAGTAAATCGCTGATATCAGAGACCAACACGGACATATCAATAGACTCTACACTCGTCTGCTCAGTCCCCGCTCTAGAGTATTGCAATAACCCGTCTAACAAATTCTCCAAACGTGCTATACGCCCTTGCAGCAATCGCATATAGGAGCGATTCTCATCATCTAAGTGCGCATCAACACTCTCCTCTATCCACTGCGCTAAATTGCTAATCCCTCTCAGTGGTGCTTTTAAATCATGGGATGCAACGTAGGCGAATTGCTCTAAATCTTGATTCGAACGCTGTAAATCAGCTGCGAAATTTTTAATGGCTATTTCCGCCTGTTTTCGCTGATCAATGGTTTGTATTGAACCGACCATTCGCTCGGCCACACCATCTTCATTCCAAGAAGCTTGTCCGCTGGCAAAAAACCACTGATACTCACCCGATTTCACGCGCAGCTGGTACTCTTCTTGAAAGGGCACCCGCTCTTGTAAATGTAGCTCGAGCGCTGCAAATAACTTCTCTCTGTGTTGCGGGTGTATCATTTGTGCAAAAATATTTTTATTGGGAATAATCTCGTTATTCTCATAACCTAGTAAGGCAAAATACTGCGGTGACCAATACTCTTTGTTCTCGACAATTTGCCAATCCCAAATCCCCACACTAGAGCCTTGCACTGCCAGTGAGAAACGCTGTTCAGAGTTTTTTAACGCTTTTGTCTGTCGCTCTACTTCCTTTTTAATTCGGTAATTTGTACTACTTAAACTATACAGATACAAGCTCGATAAGGATGCGATTATCAAAGCGCCAAAGGCCACTAATAAGGCGATAATATTGAAGCCGGTGTCATTATCTATAGGTTCAGATAAATTAATTTGCCAGTGCCTATGAGCAAAATTAATCTGACTCTGTAAAGTATTACCGGTAGTGCGCGAAGCATCGTCAAGGTTGCTATAGAGTATTTGTCCATCGCTAATATCAGTGATTTGAAGATTAAAATGCACCGCAAAATCTTCGCTAACTTGTTCAATCAAATCCGGAATACGTAATACTAATAACGCAAAACCTAATAATTGACTACGTCGATCACTGATAACGCTAGGTATAGCATTGGCACGATATACGGGTAAAAACATTAAAACGGCGCTCTGTTGATTTTTTTCCTGGACCAGTTTGATGCCTTGGCTCATCACTGCGGTATTAGTATCACGTGCCAACAGTAAGGCTTTTAATCTCGCGCCATTTGAAGATAAGTTATAACCGACCGCGACTTCATTTCCCACATAGGGATAGACGTAATAAACAGGATAATACTCGGGTAAGAAGGGGGATTTAAGTATCTCTCCCTCTCGCTTATATTTAATATAGTAATCATCGAAGCCCTGCTCACGCGCCACATTTACAAACGCCTTGCGCCGTTCATGCGCTACTTTAGGAATCCATTCTAAGGCTTGAATATAATCACGCTCCTTTAACAAATCCATCGCATATTGATCAAACTGCTCACGCGTCGTGTTATCACTGTTCGCCAAAAAACTCTTCAGCGATACGAGTAATTCGCGATTGGTCGCAAGCCCCGCTTCAATCGTTTTCACATAGCTTACCGCCTGTTTATTGAATCGGCTCTGAGCTTCGAGCGCTTGCGATTTCTCCACTATTTCATATAAAAAAAATGCTAGGGTAATACCGGCAATAAAAATAAAAACCGGGGTATAAATAGATCTAAAGCGCATTCAATACTCCTCGCACATTGATTGATAATAGACAGACATCCGGCTGACTAAAAACTAATTATTACTTAGCGTAAGTAGTATTTCGCTGCGTTGGACTTTGTTTAAATAATCGACTAAAGCAGCAGGTGACAGTGGTTTCGAAAATAAGTAGCCCTGGAGTTCGTCCTGCCCAGTGAGGGTCAGCATTTTCCTTTGTCCCTGTGATTCAACACCTTCAACGACGACGATCAAATCCATTGCACTGGCAAGAGAGATAATACTGTTACAGAGTTTTTGACAAGATTTAGAGGTCTCAATTTGCTCGACAAAGGAGCGATCAATTTTTATTTTGGTAATCGGTAGCTCATTAATGCGACTAAGCGATGAATACCCCGTACCAAAATCATCAATAGACCAACTGCAACCCAGTCTTGCCAGGGCAACCATTACCGGAGTGACCTTTTCTAAACTCTGCATTAATACTGTTTCGGTGACTTCTAGCTCTAACATTGTAGGGTCAATTTGGTATTTAGTGAGCATCTCGCATATGTGTTCGGTAAACCCTCGTTCTTCTAATTGCAGTGCAGAAATATTAACAGCCACTGGCGGTACATCAATACCTTGATCGAGCCATTCACGCATTTGGCGACAGCTTTGCTCCACCACCCATCGGCCGATTTTAAGGATATAGCCCGAGCGCTCAGCGATTGGAATAAAGGTATCTGGCGGAATATTCTCACCCTCACGGGTTCGCCACCTCAATAGCGCTTCGACACCACTAACCTTATTGTCAAGAACAGCCAATTTGGGTTGGAAATTCAAATGGAACTCGTTATTTTCAACCGCTTGAGATAACTCACGTTTCAGCGCAACGCTTTTTACTAAGCGCTCTCTCATCATCGGATTAAACACTAAGTAATCATTTTTACCCTGTTTTTTTATCTGATAAAGCGCATCGTCTGCCTCGCGGATCACACTGGACAATTCTGGTATAGCGTCATTTGGAGAGTAGATAGAAACGCCCATAGAAGCATAGCAATAGAGATTTTGTAACTCGTAGCTAATCGGCTGTTGGAAGACATTGCGCAGACTATCCGAGAGTCCTTTGAAATCACTGCTCTCTTTACAGCAGGTATAAACAACGGCGAACTCGTCGCCACCTAATCTAGCAACGATATCAGAGTCGCGTACCGACGCTTTTAAGCGCTTTGAGACTTCTACTAATACTGCATCACCCGCGCCATGACCGTAATTATCATTGATCGACTTAAAACCGTCTAAATCTATAATCACTAATGCAAGATAAGTATTGGTACGACTGGCAACAGCTAATGCCTGAGAGAGAGACTGATCAAACTTCAGCCTATTGGAGACACCGGTTAAACCATCTGTATAGGCCAGTTTAGTTAATTTTTTAGCGTGTTCTTTTTGCGCGATGCTAAACCTAACCACGCGATTAAGTAACTCTGGGGTTAATTCATTTTTGGTCAGATAATCGCTAGCACCATTTTCAGAAGCTTGTTTATCGATCGTTTGATCATCCACCCCAGTCAGTAACACCATAGGGGTGAGATTGCCCAAAGCGGTCACTTTACGTATGACATCTATGCCCAGTACTTGCCCGATATTCTGATCGATGAAACATATATCATGCGCCGCTAGCTCTGCACTCATATCTACTTCAAGCGGGTCACGGATCCAAGTTGTTGCTACTTTTTGTGCCCTAAATGCTTTATTAAGCAGGCGCTTAACATTTAAATAATCGACTTCATCATCTTCAACAATAAGAACCAACAATATTTTGTCCACCTTGTTTCATTTCTGCCAAGGAAAACATCATATGTCCCATTGACGGATACTTGGCTGTAATAATATTTTTTCAGTCATATGTATCCATACATTGTGCCAAAAACACGACGCTTACTTTCTTCCTATCAATAATTAGCGGATAGAAAAAAACAAAAAATATAATTTATCTTTAATATCCATAAACTATAATTTTTTTAAACAAAGAAATCAAACATTTGTATTACTTTATAACTTTTCATGAAATATTTTTTATGGTAGCAAACTTCTGTTAAGAATTATTCTTAATTTCCTACTCTTCGTCGGCCAAAGCATACCAATAAGCCGAGCACTGTTCATTAAACTCAAAAGCCCCCTAAGGGCGATAAACAGCTGCAATCAACCACTTATTTTTAATAAGACACTGATTCATCGTGATAATGCCCGATAACAGTAGTAACAAACACTGTGCCATTGCGTTTATTCTTATTTATGTGCTCTGGGCTAACCCTCTTGCTTGAGTTGCCCTCCCCGTTTGTTCACTAACTATTACGGCTATTTGTTAACACACTTTTTGCATGGTAATAGACGTCATTTTATCGAAACCTTTATGGGCAGTTTCAGCCGTTTTCACAAACCCCATTGTTTCAAAAGTAGCCCGGTTTTCGACCAACTCAATACGAACTTGCAGCTCCAAGAGAGAAATTTTAAGCTGATTAGCCTCTTGGTGTACCTCATTCATCAACTTACGACCTATCCCTGTGCCCTGCATTTTAGGCAATACCGCAAATTTCCCGATATAGAGCGAGTTTTTAGTAGGGCGCAAAAACACACAGCCAACTAACTCCTTGTCATCGCTCGCCACCAGTAAAGTTTCACTTTGGATTTTTTCAGCGAGATTTTGTAACGAGAGCACATGCAGCGAAGAAGGTGGATTGATAAGCGCATGTTGATATTCGAAAGCGACGTGTAGCAAATTTAGCAATGCTTGCCAGTCATTAAATTCAGAACCTACCTTTTTGATGCTAATTGCCATTACCCCTCCTTGTTCTGTATGATTTACGCACAGCTTTTGGTTATTAATTGTACCAACTTGGTCTAAGCTTAAATCTTTATGGGTTAATCCCCCACCTATAATTATCTAAGTAAAACTGAACCTATAGTCAAGATAAATACTCCTCTGACTTATTGAAGGCAATATTAATTGAGAGGAATTATCAGTAGGGCGTTAAGCAAATACGTGATGCACTTGCTCTTGCAGCAATGATCAAAAATCAACTTCCCCGTTACAAGTTGCGGGGCATTAGACCCTTGATGTTTTAGGCAGCGCCTAATTCATCTCTATTCTTGATGATTTAGGCAGCGCCTAATTCATCTCTATTCTTAATGATTTAGGCAGCGCCTAATTCATCTCTATTAAAGAGGCGTATATGATCAGCTCAGCACAAAGGTTCACCAGTACTGTCGACAACTATATCCGCTATCGCCCAAACTACCCGCAGCCACTACTTGATAAAATTATAGACTACACCCGCATACATGCTGCTTCATCAATTGCCGATATTGGCGCTGGAACCGGTATTTTTAGCCAATTATTATTAGATAATAATTTAAGCGTAACAGCGGTTGAACCCAATAGATATATGCTTGGCGCAGCCAAAGAGGCTCTGTCTAACTATCCAGACTTCCACTATTTGAACACGAGCGCCGAACAGACAGGCTTGACACCGAGATCGGTCGATTTAATCTGTGTAGCACAAGCTTTCCACTGGTTTGACCCGCTCGCCACACTTGCCGAGTTTAAAAGGATATTGAAACCCAATGGCCATGTTGCACTCATCTGGAACCAGCGTGAGGCGAGACACCCCTTTCAAAATCAGTATGATTTTATGCTAAAAAAATACGCGACAGATTATGAGAAAATTAATCATATGAATATTTCCCACGATCAGTTAGCAAGCTTCTTTGCACCGGGGGATATGCTGACATTTGACTTCGCTAACCGTCAGCAATTTGATTTAAATGGATTGATTGGACGTATGAAATCTTGCTCATATTGCCCAAGCGAGAGCAGTAGTGACTTTACTGAGCTGATAAAAGCACTTAAACAGCTTTTTTTGCAGTACAGCGAACATGGACTGATCGACTTTGACTACAACTGCAAACTCTACATAGGGAGATTACATGTATAGAGCCAGCTGCCTTTGCGGCCAAGTAAAAATGGATATTAACGGTAAAATTTCTGAGATAATTCACTGCCATTGCTCGCGTTGTCGCAAGTCAACGGGCTCTGCTTACGCCACGAATGGCTACGTATTAAAAGACACACTCACCATCACTCAAGGAGAGGAGAATTTAAATTTTTACCAGATGAATGAGCACATTCGAAAATATTTTTGTGTTACTTGCGCCTCCCCCATCTACAGTGAAAACGCTCGCGAACCGCTGCGGGTACGTTTACGGTTAGGGACATTAGATTGCGATATCACTGAGCGCCCCGGCTCGCATAACTTTGTGACCTCAAGAGCGTGTTGGGATCAATTCAATGACCATTTACCCCATTTTAAAGGGCACGAACCCAATAGAAGTAAAAACTAATTAGTCTTAGCGCACTGTCACTTTTGCGCTTTGACCCTAAGACCTTTCAGCGAATATTTTAAATGATATTGTGATTCACATTTTGCATCTCCCGCGCTGTGCAGCAGAGGAAACTTTCACTGATACACGTTGCCTTATTGAATCGGCACTATTACTATAATCTCCTTAATTTAGGCAAGTACTTAATGATCAGTGTTTTTTAGAAATCAATGATCCCGGTATGCAAACAGAAAATTAGCCATCAAGAGGCTTGGTTTGAACGCTTTTAGTCTGCAAGTTTCTGCCCTTAATAATGATGCCCAAAATTATATGTGAGTGATGCATTGCTGGATACCCGCCAACAAGCTCGCCCAATTTGATCAATCGCTAGAAATCAAAAAGAAGGTAGTCATTTTTTGAATGTAGAACAGTTGAAATCCTTTTGCGCATCCCTTGCACAAACCAGTATTAATGAATACACAGATAGTCGCAACTTACTAAGCTATTCATTAGATAATAAAAAATTCGCTTATTTTAAAACTAGCGAACCCGAGCGCTGGCGCTTTAGTATCAGAGTATGCCCCGAGCGGTTTTTAGAACTCACCGACCAGAGCGGGATAAAGCCTGCTCGGTATATGCATCGCTTTCACTGGGTCAGCATTGTTAATGTATCCTCCATGGATGAAGAATACCTAAAAGAATTAGTCAGAGATTCCTATCAAAGAGCGATGCGCAGTTTATCCAAAAAGCGTCAACGAGAGTTAAATCATATAGTCTCTAATTAACTCCCACTCTGCTAATTGCTCCTTAGCTGCCCTTCTGCAATATCAGTGAATAATCCTCAGTTAGTCACAGTGGGAATAGGTTTACGCTACAAGTAGTGAAAATACTAAACTCTTATAAAGGATAAGTAGTTAGCGATTTAACATGAGTAATGAACAGTTTTTATCACTTTAAAGCACTACACCATTAAGCTTCACTTATAAATGTTATTTTTAAATATGACACAAACTTAAGAGATAATTATGCAAAAGATGGCCTTTGTACTGATCTAAAAAACCGATAAATTCTCTGCGTATAAAAGCTTACACACAGAGACTTGGCCTGCCATTTTGCAGAGCTTAAACGCAGCGCATATCAGCAACTAGACAATTTTTTGCGGCAACCTGAAAACCTTCTGTTCCGTTATTGGGAGTACTTAGGCAGTGATTTCTCTGCGGATATGCATCTCCTAGCAGAGTTTGAAATCACTCTACAGTGGTGGACCCTGTGCATGCTCTGTCAGCAAGCTTATTGTTCTATCAAAGAAGATCAATGGTGGGAGCAGATGCAAAAAGTATTTGTGTTCACTTGAGCACTCTGTATAACAATTTTGTTCGATGATACGACATTAACAATCCACTCAATATGCTCAATGACATGCAGACCCGACAAATGGGGTACGCCACTTCGCTATTTGGTCGATTTCCATGCTCTTGTCATCGCTCGCTACGCTATGCAGAGAGATCCACTTAAATAAACGGAAAAAAGTTAGCCTGTAAGATACTCGGTAAACATTTTCAAAGAAGTATAGTTTCAACGTCTTAAACCCACGCAGGAACCTTTAATAACATACGATTAAGTCCAAAACTCCCCAAAGGGAGCAGTTAAAAACGACTAACGAAGATGAATCTAGATTCATCTACTTTTTCAGCTAGCTTGGAAAGGACCCGTCATTCCACTGCACTATCTTTGCGAATCAGTCTGTCCCTGTTTAGAGGGGATCGCAATACTACTGAACTCAACAATACTATGTAAAAATCGGTTTAATATGCTCATTTACACCAGTAAACTCCACTATTTCGCAAATTTAGCCTTGTTTTTATTTCCCTAGCAACGTATTGCGACACTATTTATGGGTATTAGCCGTTTTTAAACCCGCTGGAAAAATTATGGACTTAATTGAGCTAATGATTGCTAATAGCGCTCTATTGAGCGCTATTAGCTGGTTTATTTTGCATACAAAAGCTCAGGCAAATACAAAGTAAGCGCCGGTATAAACGTTAATAATAACAGCACTATCACTAACGGCACCAGAAATGGCATAGTCGCGCTTACACACCTTTCAAACGGCACCCCCGAAACCCTGGACAGCACAAACAACACCATGCCAACCGGCGGTGTTAATAAGCCCAACATCAAATTCAAAATGACAATAATGCCTAAATGCACGGGATCAATGCCAAATTGCACCGAAACCGGCAGCAATACCGGTACTAAAATCGAGATCGCGGCCAGCGTTTCCATAAACAGGCCAACAATCAATACTAGCAGCATAATCAGCAGTAACACGACGTTTTTATCGTCGGTAAAGCCGAGCAAAAAATCACCGAAAAGCGCAGCTATCTGGTTTGAGGTTAATATCCAAGCAAATACACTAGCAGCCCCAACTATCATCATAATAGAAGCAGTGATTTCTACTGTCTCTATAGCGATCACCGATAATTTACGTATTGTCAGCGATCTGTACACCACCACGCCCAGAAAAATAGCGTAAGCCGCCGCGCAAATCGCCGCTTCCGTCGGGGTAAAGATCCCGCTGACGATACCTCCAACAATAATCACTGGTGTCATCAAAGGCAAAAACGCCTGCTTGAAGGTATGCAAAATCGTTGCCAGCCTAAAGGCCACATCCGTTGGATAATTGCGTTTACGCGCAATCCACCACACCATGATTGACAGTGCAAAAGCCATTAGCAATCCTGGAATAATCCCGGCTACAAACAACTGCCCAATAGATACCGAAGCCATCACACCATAGATAACCAAGGGCAATGAGGGGGGGATAATTGGCCCTATAGTTGAGGAGGCCGCGGTCACGCCAACACTGAAGTCATCTTCGTAGCCTGCATCACGCATCGCTTTTATTTCTATTGCGCCCAAACCACCGGCATCGGCGACTGCAGCCCCCGACATACCCGCAAAGATAATACTAGAACCTATATTTACATGACCCAAGCCGCCTGGCATCCAACCTACCAAGGCTCTGGCGAAGCCAAAAATACGCTCGGTGATACCCGCGGAGTTCATCAAACCTCCCGCTAAAATAAAAAACGGTACCGACAGTAGTGGAAAACTATCCATACCACCAATCATAGTGTGAATAAGTAGTACCGATGGCAACCCTGCATAGAGAATATAACCCAGAGAAGAAAGTGCCAGCGCAAAGGCAATGGGTACTCTCAATAACATTAATACAAACAGTAAGCCGAATAATATAGTAAGCGCCATATCAATTACCTTTGATGACTTTAATCAGTTGATGATAAATTTGATAGCAGACCAGCAGCGTATTGATAAACAAACACCCCATCACAGCTATATACAAATAATATTTTGGAAAGGGTAGCGACACCATCTGCTGAAAAGAGTTACGCTCTATCAGTGTTTGCGTAGTGATAGTCAACATCACCATCAAACAACAAATAACCAGTAACGCAAATAACTTCACTTTTTCTCGCTGTGCTCCAAAGTACTTATCCATAAATTCGAGGGTGATATGAGTCCCTTTCATTTGACAGCGCACAGCGCCAGCAAAACCGATTATAATTAATAAATATCTCGCGGCCTCTTCCGTCCATGCCACTGAGTCGTTGAGCACATAACGAGTAAAAAATTGCAAAAAAACCACTATAAACAATAAACTGAAAGCTATTATTAGTGGATAATCTGCGTATAAAAATTTGAAATTATTAAAGTGAGCGGCGTCATCATCAGCCATAGCATTGAAATCTATGTCCTTTGACACATTGGCATTATTTTTCATTGTCTGTCCTCAAGGCATTAATCAAGTGCCGATTAACTACCGAAGGAAAATATTAAAAGCGAGGCGAGAGGCGCCAGACAGGGAACTGAGCAATCTACCGCGACCAAGCCTATCTAGTTAAAATTAAGACTAATTTTCGTTAAATAGACCTGCTCTCACGTCGATCGCTATTCCCGGTAAAACGCCTAGACTCGCTCTGCCACAGATAGCTAGTGTTGATCCAAAAACGGGGTCGTAGCGAGGAAGCGAGCACCCGCACTAGACATCTGTTTCTGGATAGGCACTACCTAGTCTTTAATGGCTTGCAAGCGCTGGTAAACTTCTTTACTAAACGGCATTGCACTACTAGTCAATTCAGGCGCAACTGCGGCCATGAACGGTGCGCGGTCAACTACATTGACAGTGACACCTTGCGCACGAAACCAATCTGCAAGTTCATTTTCACTGCGTACAATCTCATCAGAAGCTTCTGCAGCGGCTTGAATAAGTACTTTATTCAGCTTATCTGCATCAGCACCTAATTTTTGTAAAGTGATAGGCGAAACCACAATGCTCAGGGAGTTGGTGATATGCCCCGTCAAATTGATCTGAGATTGTACTTCATAAAATTTCTTGAATTTGATGGTCGGTAGCGGGTTTTCCTGCGCATCTACCACGCCTTGCTGCAATGCTAAGTACACTTCAGAAAAAGCCATCGGTGTTGGATTGGCCCCGGTAGCCTTGGGGAATAATTGATAGGCAGGTGCGTTGGGCGTACGTATTTTTAATCCCTGCATGTCTTTAGGCGCGAGGATTGGCTTGTTTGACGTCACGTGACGAGCACCATAATAAGTCATAGCACTAATCGTATTGCCCGACACTTTTTTATACTCTGCAGCCAATTCGGCAAAAAGATCTGATTTCACATAGGCTTTCCAGTGGTCGTAGCTACGTAAAGTAAAGGGGAAATCCGAGATACTAATCGGCCCATAGGTCTGGCCAAGAAAACCCACACCAGTGTATATAACATCGACAGTACCTAGCGCTAACCCCTCGTTTAAGGCTGCTTCTTTACCCAGCTGAGACGCGGGATAAACTTCCATTTTATAACGGTTGTCGGTAGCTTTGCCGAACGCCTCTGCGGCGCGTACAGCAGCGGCATGATATGGCGTAGAAGATTCATACACGTGCGCAAATTTGATAACTTGTTGAGCATTGACAACAGTAGCAGAAATGCCCGCTACGGCAATAACGCCAAGAGAAAGACTTAATTGGGAGAGTATTTTTTTCATTATTTTATCACCTTGTCCTTTAGATAAGATATATTCAGAATTGCATATATCGGCTTTTATTAATAATAACTATTTTTTATATTTAATTAATTTTTTTATATTTAATATTACTTTGTTTATAATACTTATTCTCCATACTAATTCAACCGCTAATATAGTTATTATTTTGCCCTTCATTGTTTTAGCTTCTTGTTTTATAAACCCTAGTAGCTTTGCTAAGTGTATTTTCATAGCGCTTATTTTGCGGGTATATCAATAGCACAATAACAACAAATATAACTTTAAATGCAAATCTTTACAGCACTAAGCCCTGCTCATTCTGGCAAATACAGGTTTTCATCACAGTCATCACCTGAGCATATTTCACCATAGAGAGCTGATTACTGACATTTTCACGCCTCTTTAAGTCCATAAGAAACAAGCTAATGGCCCAGCCCGCAGCTGCACCAACATATATCAACATCTTAAAGCCCTATATATGATCCTTTCTTCCCAGACGTTCCCATCTATAGAGGACTGTAGGCAATTTATCTTGAATTTTTGTATTATTATAAATAAAAAACAACTTGTCGATTCGTAATTATAGTGCCGTAGCAGGGTGAATTAAGCCAGCAGCGCGCAGCGCGTGCCACAGTTGCAGATCAATTTTAGAATGGTAAAGGGCTAGATTATCAATGACACGCGCACTGCTACTCATACCCACTAATACACTACTAACTACCGGAAACAGCAGCGGGTACTGCAGTGCGGCGGCCGCTAAAGGTACGTCAAAACGGGCACATATTTGCTCCATACGTTTTACTTTTTCCAGCACTTGTGCAGGTACCTTAGCGTAAAAGTAATGACCTGCCCCCTTAGATCCCGTTGCCAGAATACCTGAATTAAAAGGTGCGGCGGCAATAATACCCACCTGTTTTGTTGCGCATTGCGCAAGGAAAGGATCGACAATATCGTTGTTTAATAAGGTCAGGCAGTTGGCCACCATGAAGCAGTCGAAATCGGCGTAGGCAAAGGTTTGCTGACAGACTTGCCACTCATTGACCCCCAGACCTATCGCTTTGACTAACTTTTGGCGGCGCAATTCATCCATGGCTTTATAGCCGCCTTCCATCGCCTGCTTAAAGCTTGAGTCATGATTCTCTCCCTGACACTGCCTGCCAATGTCGTGCATTAACAGCACATCGATATGATGAGTACCCAAGCGCTGACAGGAATCTTCATAAGAGCGCATCACCCCATCGTAACTGTAATCGTAACACCGCTGCATCGCCGGCTCGTTCACAAAACCACAGTCATCCGCAGCAGTGCTGGCATCACGCGGGGTCAATATACGCCCGACTTTGGTGGAAATAACGATATCTTGGCTATTGAAGCTATTTAGCGTTAGGCCTAAACGACGCTCCGATAGTCCGGCGCCATAGTGCGGCGCAGTATCAAAATACTCAATACCTGCATCTTTAGCTGCACAGATAACATGCTCGCTCTGCAGGTTATCTATCTCTTTAAATAGGTTGCCTATGCTCGCCGCACCAAAACTCATCTCAGAGAGAGACACCCCGGTGTTACCAAGTTGACGTTTTTTGATCATTTTTGTTTCCTTTGCAAATGCTTGAGGTGTTATCTCTAACCTCTAAATAACAACAATCTGCGCTTCACTAGCTCTCTATAAGCAGCTCCGCTATCTCCGACTCCTGATATGCCACCAAAAAATGAACATTTCACAAGCGTTAAATAAACGCTGAAGGTTGGAAACATTCACTTTTACCCCTAAAATCTAAGCTTTTTATTGCTCATCAACGCTCAGCTGCTGCTGTACTCCCAAGCCTGCAATACCCAAGCGCATGGTCTGCCCGGACTGGAGATAAACAGGCACAGGTTTTTGCCCCAAGCCAACACCCGGCGGCGTTCCTGTAGAGATGACATCCCCGGGCTGTAGACTGAAAAACTTGCTCAAATAACTCACGATATGTGCTACCGAATAGACCATGGTTTTGGTATTGCCATTTTGGTAGCGATGACCGTCAACTTCTAACCAAATATCCAAGTCTTGCGGATTGGGCACTTCATCACGGGTCACCAACCAGGGACCGATAGGGCCAAAAGTATCGCAGCTCTTACCTTTCACCCACTGACCGCTGCGCTCTAGCTGATATTCACGCTCTGATAGGTCATTGACCACAAAGTAGCCGGCAACGTATTCTAGGGCCTCAGCTTCAGTGACATTTTTAGCAACCTTGCCTATCACCACGCCTAACTCAACTTCCCAATCGGTCTTTTTTGAGCCCTTGGGGATAATAACATCGTCGTTGGGGCCACAGACTGCACTGGTAAATTTGGCAAAGATCACCGGTTCAGGTGGCACGTCCATGCCTGATTCAGCCGCGTGATCGCTGTAGTTAAGACCAATGCAGATGAACTTGCCAATGCCAGCAACACAGGCCCCTAATCGCACATCGTCTTTAACCATCGGCAGTGATTCAAGATCCAATGATTGTAGTTTTTTGAGACTCTCAGGATGCAATGCATCACCACCAATATCGGCAACAACTGCCGACAGATCTCTGATATTGCCCTGTTGATCAACAATCCCTGGTTTTTCATTACCTACTGCGCCAAACCTTAATAACTTCATGTTTGCTTAATCCTCTTGTCTATGACTGTTAAATTCAGGGTTTATTGCTGTTTTTGGCTTTAGTGCACCGTCATCATCAAGTGCTTAGTGCCGCTTCCATGGCCCCCATTCCCTGTGCCAATGAGATTGCACGAGCGCAACACATCAGCTCCTTGCGAGCCGTTGTAAAATCTTCATTATTTGATATGGTTAATTTTTGCACATAGGGAATAGTCAGAGCCCCGACGGCCTCTGCGTTATAATTTTGAATGGGGGCACTGATACTAGTGACACCACTGACTTGCTCACTGACCCGTTGCGCATACCCTGCTTCGACAATGTTGGCTAACGCTGTCTGCGACAGAGATGCGTCATTGCTGCGGTGATTAAG
>Ga0209292_1000268_pt1 | contig 71864 bp, 57 predicted proteins | sample GOMGulsemesocosm_2_FD_184634 | JGI IMG/M metagenome (GOLD analysis project Ga0209292, IMG submission 184634) | Methane-oxidizing microbial communities from mesocosms in the Gulf of Mexico - GOM9C Gulf of Mexico (SPAdes) (version 2) | ecosystem: Environmental > Aquatic > Marine > Cold seeps... | reverse complement strand
ACTTATGTATGGGTAACCAAGAAAAAGCTGAACCTGGTGACACGGTTATTGCTACCTCAACGCGTTTATTCCAAGGTCGTGTTGTAGCAGATACTGCTGAGAAGAAAGGTGAGTCACTACTTGGTTCTACACCTTTAGTTGTACTTTCAACTATGCTTGGTCGTTTCCCAACAATCGAAGAGTACAAATCTGTAGTAGACGGTATCGATTTAACGCGATTTTCTCCTCCTACACAAGAAATGACCACGAAGTACACTGCACAAGCTGTACCGATTAAAGTGGTATAATTAGCATTTAAAGACTCTATTTAGGCGTATAGGTAGAAAAGTTAGAATAAAGCATTAAGGGTATTTTTGGTTGAGCGGGGAAAACTTGCAATCAACTAATAATACCCTTTTTTATTTGCGTATTAAAATTGGAAAATTAGTGATTCACGATCCAATTTTAGACTAACAGCCTAAATTGATAACACTAAATTATCAATTTGGACTGTTTTATTAAATAAAGAAAATGATTATTACTGACTAGGGCATTCAATATTAGCTGAAAGTGAAGGCATAATTAAATTTGGTGAAAACTTTCGGTCATCAAACCTTTCGACACCTGTTAATACTTCAATGGTATAACCATAAGTGCCACAAATTTCATAAGATTGTCTCATCATAAAGGTAGCAAGTTCAGCAAAATGAGTGTCTGACTTTGGATTCACCTGTAAGTAATATTTGTTCTCAGACAGCTTAGTTTGTTCAAACTGAATATTATGATCAAAATCCCACTGTGGAGCACCATTTTCTGTTTCGATATTGCTACAAGCTGATAAGGCCAAACACATTGTGGTTAGAAAAAGTGAGCGCATAATAAATCCTTTTTCAGATAATAATTAACATTGTAAAAACGTCCTTCTTTGTCATCCTTGGCGCTGTGACATACCGTGGACGATGTGGAAAGTCACACTAAACCCTTGAGAAACAGGATATCAGAGAAAGGCCTGAATACAATAAACCAGCATAAATGCTGGTTTATTAATTAGATGAATCTCATTAAATAACTATCTAAACATAATGGTAGATAACATAACTAACATTTAATAAGAATAATAACTTAATTTAAATGTGCTTTTAAAAACGTACCTATTTTATCTAAAGCTTCAAGTCTATTATCTATTTGGTCTAGATGATGTGTGCCGAACTTAAACTCAACATACTCCACTGCAAGATTTTCATCTTGAGCAGCACTATAGAAATCAGCAGATTGATTGACTCTTACACGAGTATCATATCGCCCATGAAGCAATAAAATGGGTGCTTTAATCTTGTCGAGGTTATTGATTACAGATAATTTTTTTAATTCATCAGCAATTTCGCTTTTCGTAGGGTCGCCAATAGTATTAACAATATGGGCACGCATACCACCTCCCCAATTATAATTTCTATCTGCCATCTCATATAAGTCACTTATACCAGCAATGCTCACTATACACTTAAACTGATTGGGTCTCTGAAAAGCAGCAGTAAGGGCAGCATAACCACCGTAGCTCCAGCCAGCAAAACAAACATTATCTGAGTCAGCTAATTCTTGATCTTTTAGCCAATCAATTCCGTCATACACGTCTTGCTGCATGCGTTTTCCCCATTCATGATACCCCGAAGTTTCAAATTTTGTTCCAAAACCTCCTGAGCCACGATAGTTCACTTGAAGAACAGCATAACCTTGGGATGCAAAAAATTGCACAAAGGGATCAAAATATTGGTAATCTCTTACCCCGATAGGTCCACCATGAGGCCAAACAATCAGCGGTGGTTTTTTATTGCCTTTAGTTTGAGGTAAGGTTACATATCCTGATAATTTTTTTCCATCATTAGCCTTGAAACTTATAGGTAAAACATTCGGTAAAGCCTTGCCTTCTAAGTACGGGTATTGACTGAACCAAAGACCTGCTTTTTTAGCATTAATATCGAACCAGAAAAATTTACCGGGGCTATTATCTTTAGATGCTAAAATCAACATTTTACTCTTGTCTTTACTACGACTGTATATGCTCGTTTGGTAATGTTTAAAGCTTTTCTTTACTAATGCATAAATTGAGCTGTCTTCTTTTTCAAAATAGTGATCTTTTAAGAAATGTTCATAATATTGAACACCGACAACTTCACTCTTACTCTTATTATAAATCACACCATCAACATCATATTTATCATGGCCATATAGCAATTCAGTATACTGACCTTTTTCAATATTATATTTCCACAACGCTTTTCGACCAGTTTCACGATCGCTAATAACATACAGCTCATTACCAAAAACTAAAATAGGATCAAAAGTCTCCCCGACAAAGGCTTTTCGTTTATGCAAAAGCTTCCATTCTGCATTTGCACCTTCTCGATGCCAAATGGTCCTAATATCTCTTTCTTCGCGGTTTTTCATTGTGCCATAGCCAAAAACAACTTCATCCTTTTCATTAGTCACCCAAGAATAAACATTAAAGCTATTTACAAATAATTTCCTGAAAGTATTATCGAACACATTTACTTTATAAACAGCTTGCGCTTCATCTCGAAAATCATAAGACTGAAGTAAAATGTGTTTGTCATCATCTTTAAGCAAAGAAACTACTCTGATGTTTCCAGCTCTCATTATTTCCCATGGTGCCATATCTCTAAGTGTTTTCTTTTTGAGCTCCACAAGTTCAGTACCATCGATATTTACTGAAAATACACGATTCATTCTAAACCGTTCACCCGAGCTCTTTTCAGAATAACTAGCAGTCACTAATAATCGAGATGGATTGACCCAACTAATATATTCTATCCTGTCTCGAGACTTCTTAAGTTGAACTATGGTTGAAAGTTCTACTGAAGCAAAATCACTAACGACAACAGATGGCCCTTTAGGCGTATTAAAGATAGCCGCAATTTTCTCGCCATCAGGAGAAACAACAGGATTTTGGAGCATAGCTAAATGTCCAAATTCTTTAAAGGTTAAGCCTTTATTTTCTGCATGACTCAAAAATACTGTGCTTAATAAGAGAAGTGTTATTATTATTTTATTCATGACTGCATCCTAGCAAGTTGTTAATTAAGTGTATTTCAAGTTATTTATTTGGTTGATAACTTAATTTGATATATCTTTTACACATTTATTTACAAAATAACCAGAAAATTAGTGATTTTATTTAAAGTGTGTACAGTTATCGTACAAAGTAATTAAAATCTAATGGATAATTGATTGAGCTTAGAAAAAAACATATTTAAATTAGCCACAAAAAAAGCCTCGAATATCGATATGTTTATCTATCAATATCCTAGGCTTAGACTTTTAAGCTATATTTTTATTTAACAGCTAATGTATCTAACCAAATATGAAAGTCACTATCCATAGTGGTATCCCAGTCTCTAACAATCTTTTGATAACGAGGATAATCACCTCGGCGTACATGAAAAAGCATTTCGTCGACTTTATCTCGTTGGTTTTCAATCATATAGCGCACTGCTAAATAACCCCAACGATAAACACGATCTGTATTCCAATTCGCGACACTATTATTAAATAGCTCACTTAATTGGTAACTTTTTTCATTAGCGAGCTTTAAAGCTGTTGGGTTGTTTTTCATGTGTGCGACATACTCACCTAAGCCTTCAGACCACCATATTAAATAAGGCAACTCTGGTGCAGGTTTAGAGCAATACTCAGGGCCACCGTGAGAATCGTGTGGCGCAGCACAGTAATCGCCGTAGGTATTAAAGCGACCATCTAAATAATGAACAAATTCATGATTTAAATTTCTTACTCCACCATGCTCTAAATAGGCAACATATTCTGCTTGGTTATTCTCTAAATGTGGTAATCCTTCAAGATACATGCCACCGTTATCTGAAGGTACATCAAAGTGATCGGTTACATAGTTAACATAGGCTTTACGGTCGCTATAGATATTAGCGCGTAATACCGCATTGTTGTCATGCAATACCGGTTTTCCTTGGCGGTTGAACATCTGCTGGAAACGATCTTGCGTATCTAATAACAACTTACAAGAGTCTTCAATATTTTTCCCTGTCATTGACTGGTGACGTAATATTAAGTTATCACTACAATAATGCTCATTAGATAATACTTCATTGATTTGCTTTTCGTTACGTATCCAGGCTGGAATAAAAACTTCGCCGTCATTAACCACATTGCCATAGGCTAATTTAACTTTGCTGTAATCGATAACGGCAGGAGGTTCTGTGGTTGTTTGACAGCCCGTTACTAACCCTATAGCTAATAGAGTACTAAGTAATTTTACATTCATTCTACAATCCTCGTTTTGTCTTAATATCAATTTACAAATGTTTAACCAAACTAGAATTCACTGGTTGGAAACAACCATTTTCCTCCCGTGTTAAAAACAGGAAAGTTTAAAAACTCACCGTGTGAGCTCTTGCTTGATTTGGATGTTATATTGTATACCATTTAACAAAGAACTGAAAATGACGTATAAAAAAAGCCAGTTGTGTTAACAACTGGCTATTGATAGCAGTTAAACTTACTTCACTTCATGAAGTAACTACCTTTTATTTCTTTTTCTTTACCGCTTTTGCATTAGGTAAATCAGTAATTGAACCTTCAAATATTTCAGCGGCTAAGCCAATAGATTCGTTCAATGTTGGGTGAGCATGAATCGTTAACGCTAAATCTTCAGCATCAGCGCCCATTTCAACTGCCAAACAAACTTCACCAAGCATTTCGCCAGCATTGATTCCGACAATAGCACCACCTAAAACACGGCCGGTTTCTTTTTCGAAGATCATCTTAGTTTTACCTTCAGTACGTGCAGAAGCAATTGCACGACCAGAAGCAGCCCAAGGGAAGTTAGCAACTTCAATGTTTAAACCTTGCTCTTTAGCTTCAGTTTCAGTAATACCAACCCAAGCCATTTCTGGATCAGTATAGGCAATTGAAGGAATGCAGCGTGGGTCAAATACGTGTTTCTTACCTGAAATAACTTCAGCGGCACAATGTGCTTCATGTACTGCTTTATGAGCAAGCATAGGTTGACCAACAACATCACCAATCGCGAAGATATGTGGAACGTTAGTACGTAGTTCGTTGGTTACATTGATAAAACCACGCTCATCTACATTAACGCCAGCTTTGTCAGCAGCAACTAAGTGACCGTTTGGCTTACGGCCAACAGCAACTAAAATTTTGTCGTAACGTACTGGCTCTGCTGGTGCTTTCTTACCTTCAAATGTAACGTATAAACCGTCAACTTTTGCTTCAACTGCAACAACTTTAGTAGACAACATAATGTTGAATTTTTTCTTGTTGTAGTTAGTGTAAATTTTAACAATGTCTTTATCAGCAGCAGGCACTAATTGGTCAGCAAATTCTACAACTGAAACATTAGAGCCTAAAGCTTTGTATACCGTGCCCATTTCAAGACCGATAATACCGCCGCCAAGTACTAACATTTCACCAGGAACATCGTGAAGTTCTAAAGCACCTGTTGAATCAATAACACGAGGGTCATCATTTGGAATGAAAGGTAAATCAATTACAGAAGAACCTGCTGCGATAATAGCATTATCAAAAGTAACCGTCGTTTTCTGGCCGTCATTGCCTTCAACTTCAATTGTTTTATCTGAAGTGAATTTACCATAACCGTAAACTGTAGTGACTTTACGCGCTTTAGACATACCACCTAAGCCGCCAGTAAGTTGAGCTACAACACTATCTTTCCAGTCACGGATTTTATCTAAATTGATTTCTGGCTTACCAAATGTAACGCCGTGAGAAGCCATAGCTGCTGCATCATCAATAACTTTAGCTACATGAAGTAATGCTTTTGATGGGATACAGCCCACGTTTAAACAAACACCACCTAATGTTTTACGGCTTTCAACTAATACTACGTCTAAACCTAAATCTGCCGCACGAAATGCTGCAGAATAACCACCTGGGCCTGAACCTAATACGACTACTTGAGTTCTAATTTCGTTACTCATGCTTACCTCAAATTTAATTTTTATGATGATAAAACGTAAATACGAGCTTTATCATTTACTTGTTGTTTGTATATTTATAATTCTGTCGGCGATTTTACTCTTTGTGAATAAAAATCGCCAACTTTAAATCGACTGCATTTATATAAAATTTACAAAATCAATTGACGAATATCAGACATTACACTTGCTAGATGCACAGTAAAGCGTGCTGCTAGTGCGCCGTCAATTACACGATGGTCGTATGACATTGATAATGGCAACATAAGTTTAGGCTCAAAATCTTTACCATTCCACTTAGGTTTCATTTCAGATTTAGAAACACCTAAAATAGCAACTTCTGGTGCATTAACGATTGGTGTAAATGCTGTACCACCAATACCACCTAGGCTCGAAATGGTAAAACAACCACCTTGCATGTCAGATGCTTTCAATTTGCCGTCACGTGCTTTCATACTAATTTCTAAAAGCTCACGAGATAACTGATGAATACCTTTTTGGTCAACGTCACGTACTACCGGAACAACTAAGCCGTTTGGTGTATCAACAGCAACACCAATGTGAATGTATTTTTTCAAAATTAAGCTTTCACCGTCTTCACTCAAGCTTGAGTTAAACGCTGGGAATTCACGTAAAGCATCTGCAGCCGCTTTTAAAATAAACACTAAAGGTGTAATTTTAAAACCAAGCTTTTTCTTTTCACAAATAACGTTTTGTTCTTTACGGAAAGCTTCAACATTAGTGATATCAGCTTCATCAAATTGAGTAACATGTGGAATAGTTACCCAGTTGCGATGTAAAAATGGACCTGATATTTTTTGAATACGTGTTAGCGGTTTAGTTTCAATTTCACCAAATTTAGAGAAATCGATAACTCGAGCGCTAACAACTTGCAAACCGCCTTCGCCAGCAGCAACAGAACTACCTGCATTGGCCTTCGGGCGAGAAAGTTCGTATTTAACGTAAGACTGTACATCTTCCTTTAAAATACGACCTTTATTACCTGTGCCCTTTACTTTGGTTAAATCAACACCAAATTCCCGTGCGGTACGACGAATTGATGGCGAAGTATAAATACTTCCTGATGAGGCTACTTTACCCGCTTGCGGATGATGTGGCACAGGCGCTGCTTTTGCAGCTGGTGCTGGTTTAGCTTTTGGTGCTTCAACAACTTTTTCAGCTACTGGTGCAGAGACTACTTCAACCGGCGAACCACTTGATGTTTCAAGTTTGATGACTATAGAGCCCTGCTTTACTTTACCGCCAATACTGACAAATACTTCTTTAACAGTACCTGCATGTGACGACGGAACATCCATGGTTGCTTTGTCTGTTTCTAAGGTGATCAAACCATCCTCTACTTCGATCACATCACCAACATTCACCATGACATCAATAACTTCTACTTCGCCGTCTTCACCAATATCTGGAACCGCAATATCAATAATTTCGCTTGTCGCAGAAACTGAAGCTACTGGAGCTTCAAGCACAACAGTCGCTTCAGCAGCAACTGGTACCGCTACCTCTGCAGGGGCAGCTTCTTCCACACTTGCAGATGAAGATGTCATTTCAGCAATAACATCTCCTTCTTTAATTTTATCGCCAACACTGACCAACAAGGCAGATAATTTACCGGTAAATGGTGCTGGAATATCCATTGATGCTTTATCAGTTTCAACAGTAACAATACCCTCGTCTGCTTCGACGTCATCACCAACAGCAAAACAAATTTCTATAATTTCAACTTCATCGCCACCAACATCAGGGACTAGAATTTTTTGACTATCTGACATAATAATTCTCCGAGCCTAATTAAGCGTAAAGTGGGTTAAGTTTTTCAGTATCGATATCGAAACGTTTTATCGCTGTCGTTACGACTGAACGCTCAACATCACCACGATTAGCTAATTCGAATAACGCAGCAACAACAATATAAGCCGCATTCACTTCAAAGTGAGTACGTAAATTAGCGCGACTATCACTACGACCAAAACCATCTGTACCTAAACAACGGTATTCAGTGTCGATGTAAGCACGAACTTGCTCTGAATAGTTTTTAATATAATCAGTTGCCGCAATTGCTGGACCTTTTTCTTGAGTGATAACAGAAGAAATGTAGGCTTGTTTTTGCTCACTTTCTGGGTGAAGCATATTCCAACGGGCTACGTCTTGACCGTCACGTGTTAATTCATTAAATGAAGTCACCGAGTAAACATCACTTGAAATACCGTAATCAGCACTTAGAATTTGCGCTGCTTCACGTACTTTTTCAAGGATAGTACCTGAGCCCATTAACTGCACATTAGCTTTCGCTTTTTTCGCGGCAACAGTTTCAAGCTTGTAAATACCTTTAATTATTTCATCAGAAATGTCTTTATTATCGGGCAATGCTGGATGTTTATAGTTTTCGTTCATCAAAGTCATGTAGTAGAAAATATTTTCGTTATTTTCATACATACGGCGTAAACCATCACGAACGATAACCGCAATCTCATAACCATACGTTGGATCATATGTTACACAGTTAGGAATTAACCCCGCTTGAACATGTGAATGACCATCTTGATGTTGCAAACCTTCACCGTTCAAGGTTGTACGACCCGCAGTAGCACCTAACAAGAACCCTTTTGCTTGGCTATCGCCAGCGGCCCAGGCTAAATCGCCGACACGTTGAAAACCAAACATTGAGTAGTAAATGTAAAATGGGATAGTCGTCGCGTTACAGGTAGAGTAAGACGTACCTGCAGCAACCCAAGACGCCATAGCACCTAATTCATTAATACCTTCTTGTAAAACCTGACCTTTTTTATCTTCACGATAATATGCAACTTGGTCAGCATCTTGTGGAATGTATTTTTGCCCTTCATTAGCGTAGATACCTACTTGGCGGAATAACCCTTCCATACCAAAAGTACGCGCTTCATCAGGAATAATTGGCACGATACGTTTACCAATTTTTTTGTCTTTTAATAAGGCATTTAATACCCGAACAAAAGTCATCGTTGAAGAAACCTCACGATCACCTGAGCCTTTTAAAATAGCATCAAAAACTTTAAGTGGTGGGATTTCTAACGCTTCATCGGCTTCTACACGACGAGCGGGTAATGAGCCACCTAAAGCTTCACGACGAGCTTTCATGTACTTGTACTCTTCGCTATCATCTGGGAATCGATAGAAAGGTAAATCAGCAATTTCATCATCGCTAATTGGCATGTTAAAACGATCACGGTAATGTTTTATCGCTTCTACATCCATTTTCTTAACATTATGAGCAATGTTTAACGCTTCGCCTGAAGCACCTAGACCAAAACCTTTAACTGTTTTCGCTAGAATGACTGTTGGACGACCTTTAGTTTCCATCGCTTTTTTATAAGCAGCGTAAACTTTAACAGGATCATGGCCACCACGATTTAAGCGATAAATATCTTCGTCTGACATGTTAGCTACCAGTGCAGCTGTTTCAGGATATTTATTAAAGAAATTTTCGCGGGTGTACTTGCCACCTTTCGCTTTACAGTTTTGGTATTCACCATCAACCGTTTCTTCCATAAGCTGTAGAAGTTTACCTGAAGTATCACGGGCTATTAATGCATCCCAGTATGAACCCCAAATAACTTTAACAACTTCCCATCCAGCACCACGGAAAGTACCTTCAAGTTCTTGAATAATTTTGCCATTACCACGAACTGGGCCATCTAAGCGCTGTAAGTTACAGTTAACAACAAATGTTAAATTGTCTAAACCTTCACGCGAAGCTAAACCGATAGCACCTAATGATTCAGGCTCATCAGTTTCACCGTCACCTAAGTAACAATAAACACGTTGCGCTGAACAATCTTTGATGCCGCGATCGGTTAGATATTTAAGGAAACGTGCCGTGTATATTGCTTGTAATGGACCTAAGCCCATTGAAACAGTTGGAAACTGCCAAAAGTCTTTCATCAAGTGTGGGTGTGGGTAAGAAGATAAACCTTTACCATCACACTCTTGACGGAAGTTATCCATTTGCGACTCAGTTAAACGCCCTTCCATAAAAGCACGAGCATAAATCCCCGGAGATATATGGCCTTGCGCGAAAATAAAATCACCACCATCTTTTTCAGAAGCAGCTCTGAAGAAGTGGTTAAAACCAACATCGTAAAGCATAGCAGAAGAAGCAAAACTACCAATATGGCCACCAAGTTCTAAATCTTTCTTAGAAGCACGAAGTACTAAGACTAAAGCGTTCCAACGAATAGCAGCTCGGATACGTGCTTCTATCGTTTGGTCGCCGGGCATATTAGGTTCTTGCCCAGGAGGGATAGTATTTACGTAAGCTGTTTTAGCTTCAAAGGGTAAATGCGTGCCACTACGACGAGCGCGGTCAATGAGTTTTTCTAAAATGAAATGTGCTCGATCTGGACCTTCATTTTCAAGAATAGAATCCATAGATTCTAACCATTCTTGTGTTTCCAATGAATCTAAATCAATCTTCGGGAGCTCAGACATAATTACTTAGTCTCCAATAGTTAGTAAGTAGGTGTATAAAGTTAAATTTCTGTGCTTAAAGATAGTCAACTTTCGCATAATTTCATGCAATGCTTGTCTTTAAAGTTATCGTTAAGCGGTTATTTTATAAATATTATTTTTCTTTTTAATATTCACTTCGTTGCATTCTGCGCATTGATCTTTCCATGCGACTATCTTCTTGTGACATTTTCAGTAAAATTTCTTCGATAAAAGCAAGATGACGATGACTCGCCCCCCAAGCTTTTTGTGGCTGCCCACTAATAATCGCATCTAATAAGCGTTTTCTAAATTCAGCCATTTGCGCAAATATATCAGGACGCTTGGCTAAAACTGTTAAATTTTGTTCAATATTATCAATCAATAAACTCGACATACTACGTGCTAAATGCAGCATCACCGCATTATGTGATGCTGCACATATTGCTAGATAAAAATCAAAAACCGCTTCAGCTTCTAAACGTACATTGTTTTCTAATTGCGCATTGCCTATATTGTCATGTTTTTTTTGTATTTCAGCAAAATCACTTTCAGTACCGCGCATCGCTGCATAATATGAAGACATTCCTTCAATGCCATGTCGAAACTCTAACAAGTCAAATTGTGATTCATTACTTTGCGACATTAGTTCAAATAACGGGTCCGACAGCCCAGATAAAATCTGGTCACTCACAAAAGTTCCACCACCTTGGCGACGATTAACCAAACCTTTCGCTTCTAGCTTTTGAATTGCTTCTCTTAATGATGGACGAGACACATCAAATTGTTTCGCTAATTCACGCTCTGGCGGTAATTTTTCCCCCGCCTGCAAGCTACCTTCAAGAATTAAGGCTTCTAATTGTCGTAATATTACATCTGACAACTTAGCTTGCTTAACTGGCTTCTGGATTCCTGAAAGTGTCATAAATAACAGCTCAGCCTATAGTTATATTGGCCTAAAGCAAAGTCACCTGAAAAAAGCAATTAAACTTAATCCTTAAAACCTTACAAGAACCAACAGGTAAATTGGTCTTACCATTTGAAAAAGTGGTGTAAAAATACCAAAAAAAACAGATTTTGTAAAGAGAAGATAGTTCAGGTTGGGGGATTTTCCAAGTACTATTTTAGAGCTCTAGCTTCAAACGTTTGTTTGAATCACCTCTAACATTATAGTTAAATTCAATAAAAACGAGTGCAAGTTAGCTATTAATACGTTGGGAAAGTAAGACGAAACTTAGGTTTGTTAAATGAACTTAAGATTGGATTTCGTCTATTTCAATTTGAAGTTTCTCTAATTCAGTAAGTATGCCGATAAACTTATAGCCAAACTTTGTTACTTGATATTCAACACGAGGTGGTATTTCATTGAAGGTTTCTCGTTCAAGAATACCAAATTCAATATTACGCTTTAAACAAGCATTTAACACCTTGGTGGTTAAACCCTCAACGCTCCTCACCATTTCACCTGGGCGATTAATGTCATTATTAAGTAAATTATAGACCGTGAGTGACCATTTACAGCCAACAATAGTTTCAACCATACGTGCAGATTTTTCAGGTGCTGATTTTTTTGAAAATTTAATTATCTTATTATTCATAAAGATGTACCTAAAAGTACTTACCAAACCCTTTTGTACGTACTTGGACTAGTATTTAAGAAAGCATATTATAATGCCATTAACAGCTACTGTTATGTAGTCTTATTCTTTAAATTTCAACCGTTAAGGTAAAAAAATGCTCAACATGGATCTCACTAAAAAGGTATTCATTAATACAAGACAACAAGCTTGGGTGGCTAGTCCACACAAAGGTGTTTGGCGGAAACTTCTAGCAAGGCAAGATGCAGAACGAGGACATGCTACTAGCATAGTTAAATTTGAAGCTGGTGCTAGTTTTAATGAACACGATCATCCTTTAGGAGAAGAAATATTAGTGTTATCTGGGACCTTTTCTGACCACACAGGTGACTATCATGCCGGCACCTACTTTCGTAACCCTGAAGGATTTAAACATGCACCTTTTAGTAAAGAAGGTTGCACCTTGTTAGTAAAGCTTCATCAGTTCCAAGCTGGCGATAGTGAGCACGTTGTGATTGATACTAAAAATACCCTTTGGTCGTCAGGCATGGGAAATTTACAAGTTATGCCGCTTCACCATTTTAAAGGGGAATCTACTGCTCTGGTAAAATGGCCTAAAGGAGAGCGTTTTCAGCTACATCAACACTTTGGTGGTGAAGAGATATTTGTTATTAGCGGAGAGTTCATTGATGAACACGGATGTTATCCAGCGGAAAGTTGGTTAAGAAGTCCACACATGAGCACTCACCATCCTTATGTAAAAGAAGAGACCGTCATATTAGTTAAAGTGGGACACTTACACGGTTAAGTATATATGGCCTTGTGTTGGTCGTATTTTTTTAAATAATAAAAAACCTCGTATTCCTACGAGGTTTTATTTATCTAAATCAGAAGGTTACTTTCACTAAATTAATGAATATTATCACCATCAATATTTAGCAGAATCGGCTCCCCATAACCAAAATCCTTCATACGAGACAGCTGAGTTTTAGCATCCCCTACGACTAGATAAATCATTGACTGTTCTTCGAAATATTTATCGATATTGCTGTGAATATTATCTAATTTCAAATCCGTTACATAGTTTTGTTGTTGATCAATATAATTAGCTGGTAAGTCAAACTTGCTCATATTAGTCAACATGCCTAGTAACTGGTCTAAGGTTTCAAATTTACGAGAATTACCTTTGATGATCATATTCTGTGTGACGGCGAGATCTTCTTCGGTAAAGGTCTTTTTGTATTGACCTATAAGATCTTTAAATATTTCCAAAGACTCTAAGGTCACATTAGTTCGTACTTGTGATGATGCAATAAAAGGTGATTGGTAACTCGTGCCTCTAATATAAGAGTATGCTCCGTATGTATAGCCTTTTTGGATACGCAATGTTTGCGCTAATCGACCACTCATACCACCACCTAAACGGTTATTAGCCACTTGTAGTGGATAAAAATCAGCATCATTCCCTGAGACAACTGGCTTACCTACCATAATGACTGACTGTTTAGCATCAGCAACATCAATGAAATAAAGCTGAGGTTTATTACGCTTTTTAATCATCGGCTGTTTAGGCAATTGAACCTCATCTCCACGCCAGCTACTGAGTGAAGCTAACGCTTTATTTACTTGGCTTTCGTTTACCGCACCTACCACATGAAAGCTCGCCATTTTCGGTGTGATGTTTGCTTTATAGTACTGTTTAACATCGTTAAGCGTTATATTTTCAACCGTTTTTTCAGTGCCACCCATTGGATTTCCAGCTAGATGCTTATTTGAATAAAGCAATTTACTGAAGGCGTTTCGCGCAATCGTATTAGCATTACCTTTCGCTTGTTTAATACGTGTTAAACGTGTACTTTTTAAACGATCGAATTCACTTTTCTGCCACCTTGGCGTCAATAACATTTCACTCAACAAAACCACGGTCGCATCAAAGTTTTTAGCTAATGACTTACCTGAAATATTGATGAATTCTCTATTACTAGAAATACGTAAATCTGCGCCTAATAATCCAATAGCCTCTTCTAGTTCTTGAGGCGTCTTGGTTAACGTACCTTCATTCATTAACTGTGTCATCAAGGTCGCAGTACCAATTTTGTCATACGAGTCTAATTGCTGACCTGCTTGAATAGTGAGATTAAAATTAACAATCGGCAATTCATTTTGTTCAATACCATATACTTTCATTCCGTTACTTTGGCTATTTTGCCAAACATCAGGAACATTCAGCGTCGGTAATGCGGTCAATGCTGGTTCACTTCTATCATGAACTGTAGGTGTAATTTCAAATTTTATAGCATCATTTTCAACAAATTTTTCTTCTTTTCCTTGTTCAATCTTTTCTTCAACTACATTTGCTTTTTCAGAACCAGAAACAATTAAATCGATTTGGTCTTTTGGCACAAAACTGGTAATGATACTGTTTTTGTTTTTGATATACGTTTGAAAAACACGTTTTACATCAGCCATACTTACCGCAGTGATATTAGCAATATCCTGTTTAATAAATTCAGGTGATCCTGCATATTCATTATATTCGCCCAGCTTTTGTGCTTTATCTAAAATACTTTCTATTTCATAATAAAAGGATGTTTCTTGCTCAGCTTTAATCTTAATAAGTTGTTGCAATGTAAAGCCATTCTTTTCAAAATTAGCCAACGATTCCTCAATCGCTTGATGAATAACATCTAACTGAGTACCAACATTGCCTCGTACCAAAATAGTAAAAGTACCTGCGATTTCTTCAGAGCTGTTCCATGAATAAACGCCAGGTGCGAGTTTCTTCTCTTCGACAATCGTTTGATATAACGGCGCTTGTTTACCTGAAGACAATATTTCAGCCAGCGCATCCAACGCGTAAGAGTCTTTATGATATTGCTCAACGGTTGGAAAGGTTAAACGAATTTCAGGTAATTTTGCGAAGTTGTCTAAATGGTAAAGCTTTTTGGTTTCTTTTAATGCAACAGGTTGTGGAGACATAGCATCCATTGCTTTACCGGCTTTAATTTCACCAAACCAACGTTTTACTTTTTCTTTCGTTTCTTCAAGTTCAAAATCGCCAGCTATCACCATTGTTGCATTAGAAGGCACATAAAAGGTGGTATAAAACTCACGAACATCATCTAACGTTGCGGCCTGTAAATCGGCTAAATCACCGATCACCGTCCAGTTATACGGATGATCTTCTGGATACAAGGCTTTTTTGATGACATGACCAGTATGTCCGTATGAACGATTATCTACACGTTGGCGCTTTTCATTCTTTACTACCTGCTTTTCACGTTCTAACGTGCCTTGATCAACCGTATTGATCATAAAACCTAAACGATCTGAATCAATCCACAGTAGTTTATCAAAAGCATCTTTAGGGACAACTTCATAATAAATAGTACCATCGCTCCACGTACCACCATTTCGACTTCCACCCAGTTCAGGAATAAGTTTTCGATTTGAACCTTTTGGCACATTCTCAGAATCATTAAACGACATATGTTCAAAAAAATGGGCGAAGCCTGTGCGCCCTGGCTTTTCACGATTAGAGCCAACGTGCACGATAGTTGATATCGCGACAATAGGGTCAGACTTATCTTGGTGCAAGATAACTTTCAAACCGTTTTCTAACGTAAAAGAATCATAAACGAGGTTTAAATCACTCGTTGCTGATTTTTCAATACTGGCAGCATTACTCGCATCCTTCATTGTCGAGTCAGCCAACCCACAAGCACTTAATACCATAGTAGCGGTTAAAGTAACGGCTAGTGTTTTGTTATTTTTAATAAAATTTATTATTTTTCTTATTTTCATTACGCTTTCCTTGGTCTATTAACCTTTCTAAAAGATAAATAGAACTATTCATAAAATGACCCACCTAATCTATATGAAAATTACTAAAAGGGGTATTAATTTACCTACATAACCATCCAATATATATGTTATTTTATATCGGATGAAAGTGAAAATGATACTATTTCAATGCTCTTTAGAGCAATACACAGCGAAAATAACCTAACAATTCATCAATGAATTTCCCGATAATTTTATCGCTACTATCAATCACTATTTTCAATAGTCCCAATTTCGAGATAATCGTCTTAACGATAGTTCCATTTTCGAAACTTTCACAAATCCAGCGCAAAAATAAAAACATAATCAATTGATATTAATGAAAATAATATATTTGGTACGACATGTGCAGTAATCACTTTATCTGAAAAATCATAGAGAATATAAATGGATATTGTACGTAGTAGTAATAATAAAAAACGTATTAACAAAAACACCCTAATGATTGTCATCTTCGTTATCGCGGCTATTGCTATGATCTGGTCGGTGGTCAAGGGAAGTAGTACCGATTATGTTGCTGATAAAAACACCTTGTTAACCGCTCAAGTCGAACGAGGTGAATTATATATCTCGGTTAGAGGTACAGGTGTACTAGTACCGAAAGATATTCGCTGGATCGCCACGAATGTTTCTGGACGAGTTGAACGCATTCTTATTAAAGCCGGAGCAAAAGTGAAAACAGGTGATTTATTGCTTGTGTTGAGTAATCCGCAATTAGAACAATCTTTAGAAGAAACCCGATGGGAGCTTGAAGCGCTTGAAGCTCAAACAAAAGCACAAGAAGTTAACTTAGAGTCGCAACTGCTTGATCAAGAAGCAGCAGTTATCAACGAAAAACTAAATTATGAGCGAGCACTACTCACCTTTAATGCACAAAAACGCTTACAAGCACAAGGCTCTACTTCCGTTTCGAAGATCAAACATGAAGAAGTTAAAATTGAAGTTGCTCAAAATAAACAACGCTGGGAACTTGAAATAAAACGCTTAGCTAAAACCAAAGAAAATCTTCTCGCACAAAACATGGCATACCAAGCACAGCTTAATCGTATGCGAAAAATTCTTGCTCGCGCACAAACTCAAGTAGATAACCTTCATGTCTTAGCTTCTATGGATTCTGTCGTACAAGCCATGCCGATGGAGCTAGGCCAACAAGTGAATATGGGAACAAACTTAGCGCTACTTGCACGCACAGACGAGTTTATTGCCGAACTACGCGTTCCAGAAAAAATGATTCAAAGTGTAATGCTCGATCAAGCCGTCACCATTGATACAAGACACAGTAAAATAACGGGTTTTATAAAACGTATTGATCCTGCGGTAGTAAATGGTTCAGTGCAAGTTGATGTGGAGCTCACCGGTGACTTACCTGCTGAAGCCCGACCTGATTTAACCGTAGACGGTATTATCGATATTGCTCGAATTGCCAACACTCTCTACGTAAAGCGACCTATGTATGCAAAAGCATCTAGCGCCTCAGCAGTTTATCAATTAGACCACCAAAACGATTTGGCCAACCGCCGCCAGATAAATTACGGACAAATATCTACCCAGTATATTCAAATAAAGTCAGGCCTCGAGGCTGGCGATACCATCATAGTTTCAGACAGCTCCGATTGGGAGCAACACCAACAGATTCAAATAAATTAGGAGAGATTTATGAGTGAACAAATAAAAGCAAACAATGTGTTAGTTGAACTTAAAAATATCAACAAAATGTTCTTAACAGATGAAGTAGAAACACATGCACTAAATGGCATTAATTTAAGCATTAATAAAGGCCAATACTTGGCGATTACAGGACCTTCAGGTTGTGGTAAGTCGACTTTATTGTCACTACTAGGTTTACTCGATACCGCTAATGATGGCATGTACAAATTAGCGGGACACGACGTGTCTAGCTTAAAGCGAGATGAACGTGCAAAGATCAGAAATTCAGAAATTGGTTTTATTTTTCAGTCTTTTAATCTAATCAGTGATTTAACGGTTGCCGAAAATGTTGAATTACCGCTGACTTACCGTAAAGATTTAACCAAGCAACAACGTGCTAAAAATGTACAAGTAGCACTAGAAGAAGTTGACATGGCACATCGTGCTAAGCACTTCCCATCGCAATTGTCAGGTGGCCAACAACAGCGTGTTGCCATTGCTCGTGCTATTGCAGGTTCTCCTTCGGTGATCTTAGCCGATGAACCTACAGGTAATTTAGATTCTAAGAATGCTGAAACGGTAATGTCTATTCTTGATAAATTGCATGCCAATGGCGCAACCATTTGTATGGTAACGCATGATCCTCGCTCGGCGGCTCGTTCACAGCGTATCATTGAGGTTTTTGACGGAAAAATAGTTTCCGATCAATTTAACAACGACGTTACGGCAATTGCCGTTTAGCCCATCCCTTAATAAAAGATAAGGAAATACTGATGTCTATAGGTATCGATGTAAAATACGCGGCACGATTGTTGGTAAAAAAACCAGCTTTTACCGCAACAACCGTATTTATAATTGCCATAGGGTTAGGTTTAACACTCTTCGCTTATTCATTGTTAAGTAGTTTGATTTTCAAACCTTTAACATTAAATACTAATCAACAGTTTGTTGCTATCGAAGGCGAGTATGATTACTCACATGCCTTTCGTAGAAGTGTTGATCCGTTTCATCTAAATCAGGCGGTTCAAGAAGTCGATGCAATTGACGACATTACCTTTCACGGCCCGGGTACTGCCTTGCTTAGCGGATTAGATACCAACGTTGGCACCAAAAAATTTAATGCAACCTTTGCAAAATGGAACTTCTTTGATGTCGCTGGTCAACAGCCTATTATGGGACGAGATTTTACCGAAGAAGACAATTTTGATGGTGCTGAGAAAGTAATAATGATCAGTTATGAAGTATGGCAGAATTACTTTAAAGGCATCAGCGATATTGTTGATAAAATGGTTAATGTTGATTCAGAACCGATGCGAATTATCGGCGTTATGCCAGAAAACTTCTCATTTCCCAGTCATGCGCAAACGTGGTTGTTAATGCCAGCTAATCAAATAGACCCGACTAAGCCAAGCCGTAACAGCGCCTATGGCATTGCACGATTAAAAAACTCATCGAGTATTGAAAAACTCAATCAGGAACTCAGTCATTACAATCAAAAAGCAATTGCTGAGTTACCTGAAGAGTTTAACTGGCGCATGAGGAATAATAGCGGTATTTATTTGCAGGCGACAGCTTATAAGAAAGCGAACAGTGACGTACGTGAGTACTATTCTATTTTCATCTCTTTATTAGTCGTTGTTTTTCTTATCTTATTGCTCGCTTGCATCAATGTTGGTAACTTATTACTGACTCGGGTAAACGAACGCTACAAAGAAATTGCAATACGAGTTGCCTTAGGTGTTCCTCGTCAACGCCTTATTTTTCAAATGCTTTGGGAGAGTATTTTCTTTTGTGCTATTGGCGCCTTCATCGCCTTCGTTTTGGCCTCTTGGGGCATAGAACTCACCAATGCAGCATTTACTCGTATGTTTGCCGTACAACAAGATCAACCCTTTTGGTGGACACTTTCTATAGATGCCGATGCCTTATTCGTACTTTTTGTCGCTATATTATTCATGATACTCATCACTGGACTTATTCCTGCGTGGCGTGCTCTCTCTGGTGATTTCAACTCAGTATTAAGAGATGGTACACGTGGTGCTATGGGTAAAAAAGCTAGCCAAACGAACAAAGTTCTTGTGATATCAGAGATACTTTTATCGTGTATCGTATTGGTAATTGCCACCATATTGTTGACCACTAGTTATTTTGCTGACAAAGCTGATTATGGCGTTGATACCGACAAACGTATTACCGCAAGATTAGAACTCCCGCATGAGTATTACAATGTTCGTCGAGGAACTGAATTTGAAGCGGCAGATAACAAAAAGCGCAATGACTTTTATTATCAATTAAAAAGTCGACTCGAAGAATTACCCGCCATAGAAGCGGTTGCCTATATGACCCAATTACCGGGTACAGGAGAAGGCACTAGTCACTTTGAAATTGAAGGAATGGAAGCTGAAGTTTATGACGAAAACCCGGTAAGTAATAATGAAACTATTGGACGTGATTCATGGCGCGCTGTTGGTATGCACATAATTCAAGGTCGAGATTTTGATGACCGTGATGCTGTTGCGGGTGCTAATAGCATGATAGTCAATGAGTCTATTGCCAGTGAACTATTTCCTGACGGACAAGCCGTTGGTCATAGAGTACGCAGAATAAGTTCGCGCGGTGAAGGTGAGTGGCAAAATATTGTTGGTGTGGTTTCTGACAGTTACCATGGTTCAGCCATGGACACCTCAAGCGCTCAATATAATTCCTACCATTTAATGGATGCACGCAGTCGACAGTCGATTAACATTGCCATCCATTATAAGGGCAGTGAATTGCAGGCGAACCAAACACTGTTTGATACAATAAATGCTACTGATGCCAATGTGGCTGCGTATCATATCCAAAGTTATCAACAGCTTATCCAGCACCCTATGATGTTAGTAACCACAGTAAGTAAAATATTCTTATTTTGTGGTGTCATGGCAGTGCTATTAGCCGCCAGTGGTATTTACGCGGTATCCGCTAATAGTATTACTCAGAAAACACAAGAAATTGGAGTTAGGCGAGCACTAGGCGCTACAGATTCGAATGTCATGAAGTTATTCCTCAGCCAAGCTGTTATTCAATTAGCTATAGGTTTAGGCATTGGAATCGTTTTATCGATGTGGGTAATAAAAACGCTACAGACAACTATGATTATCAATGAGGTTAGTTATATTATTGGTCTCTTCGGTATGCCTTTGCTTATTATTGGTATAGTACTACTGGCGACCTTTATTCCTGCAAAGAAAGTTGTAGAAATGGAACCTAGCGAAGCATTACATCACGATTAAGGTTCACTTAACTGGGCATTAGACATTGTTAATACGCTGCTAATGCCCTTGTAGACTAGTGTAATCGGTCCTAGCCTAGTATCATCTTAAGACTTATTGTTATACTTTTACCTGCTCATTGCTCATTATATGGATGCCCCAGCGTTTATGAAAGATTCTATTATTATCGCCGACGATGACCCGCAAATCGTTATCGCGCTAAAGTTATTACTGCAAGCGGAAGGATATAATGTAACGGCAGTGGATAACCCGAGTACGTTACTCGAAAAGCTAAAAACGCAAGAGTATTCACTGGCATTAATTGATCTAAATTATCAAGCAGACACGACTTCAGGCGCTGAAGGATTACAGCTAATAAGTGAGATTAAGAAACTGGATGAACTCTTACCTATTATCGTCATGACGGGTTATAGCAGTGTTGATATAGCGGTAGATGCGATGAAAAGAGGTGCCGCTGATTTTATTACTAAACCATGGAAAAACGATCGTTTATTGGCAATTTTAAGTGCTCAAATTAAATTACGTCACAGTGAATTAAAAGGTCAAAAACTTCATCAACACAATACCCTACTTCGTGATGAGCAACTTGCCTCACAGAACAACTTGATTGCACATTCCGTTAGCATGCAACAACTCCTTAGCCAAGTGCGTAAACTTGCAAAAAGTGATATGAATATATTATTTACCGGCGAAAATGGCACGGGTAAAAGCTTATTGGCTGATTATCTGCATCAACATTCTGGTCGTCAACTTCAGCCTTTTATATCAGTGAATATGGGCGCTATTAGCGAAAGCCTCTTCGAGAGTGAAATGTTCGGTCATGTTAAAGGTGCGTTTACTGATGCTAAAAACCAGCGTATTGGTCGTTTTGAACTAGCAGATAATGGCACCGTTTTCTTAGACGAAATAGCGAATATTTCATTAACACAACAAGCAAAATTATTACGGGTTCTCGAAGAAAAACAATTTGAAAAACTCGGCAGTTCAAAAACGCAACAAGTGAATGTTCGTGTAGTGTCCGCAACAAATTCACCGCTCAATGAGTTAGTTGAAAACAATCAATTTAGACAAGATTTACTCTATCGCCTTAATACCGTTGAAATACATATTCCGTCATTACGGAGTCGCATTGAAGATATCGTTCCGTTAGCCGAAAATTTTTTAATGACTTATGCAAAAAAGTATCAATTGTCACCGCCTTCATTTACACCAGAGGCTATAATTGCCTTAAAAGGCTATCAGTGGCCTGGTAACATCAGAGAACTTAATCATATGATTGAACGTGCTATATTTCTCTGCGCTGAAGGAGAAATTACTGTTAACGATTTAGGCATAGGCCAACAAAATAATGTAATCAATAACAATGGCTTCGACTTTTCTTGTGCCACATTAGATGAGATTGAGTATAAGATTATCAACGAACGGCTGGCCCTATTTCAACAAAAGCCTAATGAAACCGCAGAATCTTTAGGTTTGAGCCGTAGTGCTTATTATCGCCGTATAGAAAAATATAAATTATAAGGTTCGTCAAATATGATAGTGAAATGGCGAAAATTAATCTTTGAAGATAAGTTGCTTAGAGTAGCGTTGATTATTGCCCTTGTGCCTACCTTTTGCTTTTTTACCTTATTGTATTTCTTTGAAGTATCTTTATACCTGAAGATTCTCATTGTGTTTTTCACCTTGGTTGGCGAAATTTATGGCGCCTATTTTATACGAACTAAAGTCGTTTCTCAGCTACAAACCTCAACAAACTTAATGGAAGCTATGATTGCAGGCGATTACTCTATGCGCTCTCGAGCACAAAACGTTGACGGCGCTTTAGGCGAATTTAGCCATTTGATTAATTCATTGGCTGAAACGTTAACCCAACATCGATTGGTCACCCGAGAACATCAAATTCTTTTAGGCACAATAACCAGTCAAATTAATGTCGCTATTATTGCCCTCAATAGTGATGACAAAATCACCTTAATGAATCCTGCTGCAGAAAAACTTTTTCAATGCCGATTTGAACAACGCCAAGGTGCACCTATTAAGGTATTAGGTTTACAAGAAGTGGCACAAGGTTCTTTTCGTGAAGTCGTAGAGTTTGAGTTAAAACATAATAAGAAAAAAGTCTATTTGCATACCGATGAATACTTTGACCATGGCATAAAACATCAACTTATCTTTATTACTGATATTCAACACTTATTGCAAGAAGAAGAGCGACAAGCATGGCAACGATTATTAAGAGTACTTAGCCATGAAATAAACAACTCTCTTGCCCCGATTGCCTCAATCAGTGAAACCTTGTCCAATCTAGTGGCTAAAAAGGTTGAACCTAGTGCAGATAATATTCACCAAGCGGGTGACAATGAAAGTGATAGAAGCAATGACGAAAGTTTAAATGAAAATCTGATCATGGGTTTAGGCGTTATAAAAGAATGTTCTCATTCACTCAATGCCTTTATTCAGCAATACCAAGAGTTATATAAATTACCAAAACCTAATAAATCGCCCTTCTCTTTAACCAAGCTACTTAATAATTGTGCGGGTTTATTTACAGAAAATTCGATTGAATGCCCGAGTAAAGACTTAACTATTTATGCTGATCAAACTCAACTTCAGCAGGTATTAGTCAATTTATTAAAAAACGCCATTGATGCTCAACAAGACAGTTCTCACAATACCATTACAATAAGATGGCAAACCATTGAAGGCCAACTTGCCATAGAAATTATTGATAATGGAACGGGAATTAACAATATGGACAATATGTTTGTGCCATTCTACACCACTAAAAAACATGGCAGTGGTATCGGCTTAGTATTAAGCAGGCAAATTATCACCAACCACAACGGAGAATTGTCGTTGAAAAACCGCTTAGACTCACAGGGTGTGATAGCTAAAATTTTATTGCCTCATGCCACCGATGTATAAAGGTAAAAGTCGAGTATTATCTGTTGAACATAAATAATATAAAAATAATAACTGCAACAACCTTTGCCCTTTTAGCCTTTGCGGCTAACTCAGTGCTATGTCGACTAGCACTGGGGGATAATACGATTGACCCAAGCAGTTTTACCATTATACGCCTCTTTTCTGGCATCATTATATTGATGGCTATAATGCAATTAAAGGACAAATCATTTGATGAAAAATTGAAACCTAAGGGAAGCTGGTTAGCTGCAAGTATGTTATTTATTTATGCTATCGCTTTTTCAATTGGGTATGTTTCGTTGGATACCGGCACTGGCGCATTAATCCTCTTTGGTGCTGTTCAAATAACCATGATTATGGCGAGCCTAACTTCAGGCAATAAACTTCACTTTTCTGAATGGTTAGGGTTATTTATTGCTTTTTCAGGCTTTGTTTATTTAATTATGCCTGACTTAGTAACACCGTCATTCATCGGTTTCATTCTCATGACTATTTCAGGAATGGCGTGGGGGTTTTATACGCTTTTAGGGAGAACATCACAAAACCCTCTTAGTGACACAGCTTATAATTTTCTACGAACCTCACCTTTTCTTTTAATCCTGATTTTATTTGGACTTAACGATATTCACCTAACGTATGTAGGAGTTATGTTAGCCGTATTGTCGGGTGCAATAGCTTCAGGAATAGGCTACTTTGTTTGGTATATCGCTCTAAAAGGGCTCTCTGCCACACAAGCTGCCGTTGTTCAGTTGTTCGTCCCAATCATTGCGGCTACTGGAGGCGTTGTTTTTACCAACGAGCTTATTACTCTGCGTTTAATTGAGTCTTCAGCATTAGTCTTAGGGGGAATTTTAACGGTAGTTATGGGGAAATATTATTTTGTTCATTTAACCTCAAAAAAGTAATTAATGGTTTAATTTGAACAGGTCATTTTTTATTCGCTAGTTTTTTTTTATCGACTATTTTATTAAGATAACGATCAATATTACTTTTAGCGGCAGCCGTTAAACCTCCTTTTCCATGCTGATCTTTTAATAAGGACTCAACTTGGGAAAACAATTGGTCTACATTCATGTCAGGCTTATTTTTTTGACTACTTAATTTATTAGAATTTCCAGCGTCCTTATTATGATCGCCAAACAAGTTTAACCACGAATCACTCTGATGACCAAAATCCATTAATTTGTGAAAATAGCTTTTGGAAAGAGGTTTTCCGAATAAAATATCAACAAGACCACATATAATTGCTACTGGGCTTAAGAACAAATCACGAATGGCATCTATCGCTAATTTAATTTGAAAAATGAACATGTCCCGAATCAATAACCAACGGGGTAAATCAGGTTCCTTCATTCACTTTCTCGCTTCAATATCTATAAATTTAGTTTTCCTATTAAAACATTTTTTCACATAGGAGTAAGCCTAAATATCAGTCAATTTCTTATGTGCAATATATTTAAAGTGCAAATTAACTCAGACCTTAACTTAGACATTAGCAATACTAAGCTAATAATAGAGTTCACATATTTAGATCAGGAAAAATAAATACGCTTACCCCATTATATATACTTGAAACTTCGGTTAATCATACTCATTTCAGCGTTCAGTTATTACCAATTAATCTATTGAAAACAAACGAAATCATCAAAAAATCATCAGAAAATAGAGAAGACATCACCGCTTACATATTGTTATCTATTCAGCTTCCCTTTAAAAATACGTTTCTCCTCATTAATCAGGAACAAAGATGAAAATAATTACATTGCGACAATCAAGCTTGCTCTTCTTAACCGCGGCTTCAATTACGCAAGCCAATACTATTAATCAAAGACTAAAGTACGGTATTAGACGTGCTTATAGTTACCACTGAAAGTTTACTTTCACATCTAAAATTATAAGTTGGGCTGGATAGAATGGACCGAAAAATTGAAAAGAAAATGTTTGTCTCTTTAAAAAACAAATCAATGTTTAAAGTGCTAACTGCTGTTGTTTTCACGATTGTCATTAGCACTTACCTTATTGCCGCACCCGAAGGACAGAGCCTGAAAATTGACATAAAAAAGTTGGTTGTCAGTGAGGTTAGAGAAGGAGAGTTTCAAGAGTTTTTACCCGTGAGGGGGAGCATCTCGCCAAAAAGGGTGATCTATCTTGATGCTATTGAAGGTGGACGGGTAGAGCAAATATTCCTTGAAGAAGGTGTGATGCTTAAAGCCGGTGATAAGATTCTTGAATTAAGTAACTCCACTTTGCAACTTAATGTACTGGCACGTGAAGCCGATGTTTCTGAACAGATTAACAATTTGCGTAATACCCGTTTAGCAATGGAGCGTAGCCGATTAGCCAAGAAAACAGACTTAATCGAAATTGAATATCGAATCAAAGGTCTTAAAAGAAACTTAGGCAAGAGCAAAAACTTGCTAGCCAAAAATCTTATATCGCAAGATAGCTTTGATCAAATCAAAGACGAATTTGATTATTTTCACGCGCGTCGTGATGTGGTCAAAGAGAGTCAACTCAAAGAATTGACGCTACAGGCGGAGCAAATTAAACAACTGGAACTTACCGTAATAATGTTGCAGAGCAATTTGGAGATCTCACGTAAAAGCTTGGACAACCTTAAATTGGTAGCCCCCATTGATGGCCAACTAACATTTTTGGATGCTGAGTTGGGTGAATCCATGCCCGCTGGACAGCGTTTGGGCCAAATTGATGTGCTGAATAATTTCAAAGTCACTACTTTAGTTGATGAGTTCTATATCAACCGTGTGAACAGAGACCAGATAGGTAGTTACACCTTGTCTGGTGAAAGTTTGCGATTGAGAGTAGTTAAAGTTTACCCCGGCGTGACCAATGGCCAATTTCAAGTTGATTGGACTTTTGTCGATGAGCCGCCTAAAAAAATTCGCCGAGGTCAAACGCTTCAGATCAGACTTGAGTTAGGTGATTCGAATAAATCTCTCGTCGTCGACACTGGGGGATTTTATCAGGATACCGGTGGTAGTTGGGCATTTGTCGTGGATGAAGATGGCAAAGGTGCGACCAAGCGCAAGGTCAGTTTTGGCAAACGTAATGCCGATGTGCTGGAAGTGTCGTCGGGATTAGTCATAGGCGAAAGGATTATTAGCTCCAGTTACGGGAACTATTCGAAAATGCATCGACTTGTTTTTCTGTAGCGAACCTATTGATGGCTTGAGTGTTCATTGAACTGAAGCCGTTGTTATCTTCGTATTTTAATCGATTGGCAAAGAGCAGGATGGGTTGCCAACGAGTCAATATTACAAAAATTATTAGGAATATCATAAAATGTTGAAATTTAAAAACCTTTGTAAGTTTTATCAGACGGACAATGTTGAAACAGTGGCCATTGATAATATGGGCATAACCATTAACAAAGGCGAGTTCGTCTCTGTAATGGGTCCGTCTGGTTGTGGTAAATCAACTTTCCTTAACATTGTTGGCATGTTGGATAATCCAACCAGCGGTGAATATACGTTTCTTGACAAGGAAGTATCAGGTCTTAACGAAAGAGGTTTGGCAAACATTCGCAAACAACACTTGGGCTTCATTTTCCAGAGCTTCAACCTTATTGATGAATTGTCAGTATGGGACAATATTGAATTGCCTTTGATTTATCAAAATGTGCCTGCCGCCGAGCGAAAGTCTCGGGTTGAAGCTGTTTTGGCAAAAGTCGATATCGCTCATCGCGGCGAGCACATGCCACAACAATTATCTGGAGGTCAACAACAGCGTGTTGCTGTTGCAAGAGCTTTAGTTTCAGAGCCTGAGTTGATTCTTGCCGATGAACCTACCGGTAATCTCGATTCTAAAAATGGCCATGATGTCATGACATTATTGCAAAAATTAAACGCCGAAGGTTCAACGATTGTCATGGTGACTCACTCCCAAGCCCATGCCCAATATGGCAGTCGCGTCATCAATTTGCTTGATGGCAAAGTACTTAGTGATCACAAGATTGAAAGTGCAGATGAACTCCATCAGTTAAAAGTACATGACAAAACTAGGGAGACCCAAAGTGTTTAGCAATTATTTAATGACGGCGCTGCGTAATTTTTTCAATAACCCGTTAAGCAGTATCATTAATTTGTTTGGCTTAATCATCGGCTTTACCTGTTTCATCTTGATTACTTTGTATATTAATTTTGAAACCAGTTATGACAAGGGATTTAGCAAAGCAGATTCGATTTACCGCTTGGATCATATTCAAACTTCTGCTGAGTTAGCGATTACGCCTTATATCATGGCTGAGGTTTTTAAAGAGAAATTCACTGAAATTGATGCCTTTGTTCGTATTATTCAATGGAAAGAAACACTCAAACGTGAAAACAATGATGCGTTTAATGAATTAACTTATTTTGCCGATGAAAATCTGTTCGAACTGTTTGACTTTCCTTTTGTTTCAGGAGATCCCCTGAGCGCTTTAAGTGCCCCGAGTAATATTGTTTTGAGCGAAGAGAAAGCAATAAAGCTATTCGGTAACACCAATGTGCTGGGTCAGGTTTTGCGTATTCGCGGGCATGATTTTAAAGTGACAGGGGTGATTTCTTCAAATTTTGGGCCGTCCACTTTACCCTTGGATATTATTTTACCTCTTAAAGCGGCAATCGTTTTACGTCCTGGATTTGCCAAGGGCTTTACCACCACTTGGAATGGTGCTTCGGTAAGATCTTATGTGACGCTCAAGCCAGATACTGATGTTGAGAGTTTTACCCAACGGGCTAGCCAATATGCAGATGAACGTGGAAAAGTCACCTCACCAGACAGATCTTATGGTGTAAAGACCATGGGATTGCTCGACATTCACCTGCATGCCACCAGCCGTCGTGGGTTAATCCCCAATGGCAGTATCACCGCCGTTTATTCTTTTTCGGCGATTGCGGTATTAATTTTGTTCTTGGCGTGTATAAACTTCATGAATTTATCTACTGCCAGAGCCACCCAAAGAGCCAAAGAGGTTGGGGTCAGAAAATCTCTTGGTGCTTATAACAGTCAGTTGGTGGTGCAATTTATTGGTGAATCCGTAGTTTTTTCAACCATCTCATTTGTATTGTCGTTGGGGTTTGTGACACTACTATTTCCTTATTTCATCGACTTGCTGGGTGTTGATATGCAGTTCGCACTGTTTGATGGCTTACTCGTCGTCGGCTTGTTGATGTTAGCTATCTTGGTGGGGGCTATTGCTGGAAGTTATCCGGCTTTTTATCTGTCTGCCTTCAAACCCGCTTTAGTGCTTAAAGGCAACGTCAGTCGTGGTAATTCTGGGGTTATATTGCGTAAAAGTCTGGTTATTTTACAGTTATCCATCGCTTCGGTACTGATCATCGCCACTGCTGTTGTGTATGCTCAAATGCAGTTGGCCAAGAGTATTAAGCTGGGTTATGAGCGAAACAACCTGATTATTTTGAACAAAGTAGCTGATTCTTTTGATTCACTCTCCAACCAATTGTTGACCAGTCCGGATATCGAGTCTGTGGTGATGTCGCATGTTGTGCCTACGGAGTCACCAAGAAGCACCACACTGACTCGCATGATTAATGAACAAGGCGAAGAAATCCGTGTTGATACGGACAACAACTTTGTCGGTTATGGTTTTTTCAAAACTTACGGGATTAAACTGATTTCAGGACGTGTATTCAGCGAAGAATTTGCCCAAGATATTTTTGTCGATAATGAAGATGAAGCGCTCATCAAAGGTAATATCATTGTCTCCGAGGAAATGGTAAGAGCTTTAGGCTTGACACCGCAAAACATCCTAGGTGTGTTCTTATCTATGGGGTCCAGCAATTCAGTGCAAAAGCACAAAGTCGTTGGAGTAGTAAACAGCAGTTATTACAAATCTATTCGTACGCCGATGAAAGCGATGGTTTATTATAACTACCTTAACAAAACAGCCGAATGGAAGATGCCAAGAACGACGGTTAAAATTAAAGATGGGGCGATGTTGAACGGTTTACGTCATATTGATCGCACTTGGAAGCAAGTGAACCCAGACATACCAATTAGTCGAACCTTCCTCGATGATAACTATAATGCCTTGTATCAGAATGAAGAAAAGCAATCGAATATGCTGAATGTATTTTCGGTTCTGGCTATTATCATCACCTGTTTGGGCTTATTTGGTTTGGCTTCATTTACTACACAACGCAGAAACAAAGAAATTGGCATTCGCAAAGTGCTTGGTGCCAGTGTATGGCAAATTAGTAGCCTGATAACCGGTGAGTTTACACGTCTAGTTATTATCGCGAACGTAGTGGCCTGGCCTTTCGCCTATTACTTTATGAATGATTGGCTGCAATCTTTTGCCAATCGCATTGATTTGAATCCGTTGATGTTTTTGCTTAGCGCAGTGTTAACGGTGTCAGTATCGTGGTTAACCGTTGGCGGCTTGGCATATAAAGCAGCAATGACAAAACCGGTTAATTCATTACGCTGTGAGTAATGACCGTTGGATCAGTTGTAAGCACCGTTTGGTGATTGCAACTGGTCTGTTCAAATATCCGGCCTCATTCTGAACAGCCCGCACTTAACCTTATGACTTTAAAAATCAATATTTTATTACATTATGATCATGTCATTTTAAATGCATCAATTCATTTTAGAGATTAAACTAAGTATCTACTTACTCTCTTTAAGCTTTAACAATACATACAAGGCTTCTGCCCTGCTTTCTCTTTTAGTCCTGCGTGTAGCTTCATCCATAAGTTTTTGGTCAATTTTCTTATGCACAACGTCATCAATCGTCGCTTCATAATCAGGGTGTTCTTTCACTAACAAGGTATTGTTTTTTTCCATAGGAAATCCTCAGAAAAATAATTAAAGAAAATACTTAACGCTTTATCGTTAAATACTATTTTAAACGGATTTTCTTTCGCTTTCTAGCGTCATCAAGTTCATAAAAATAATAAAACAACATAATAAAACAAAAGCTTACGATAAAGATCACGCATCAGCGAACTGCTTACTTTTTATTACATTAAAATTTATCGACCACATATCGTCATGTAATTTTTGTAAAACCTGTCCTCCTTTAGGGGGCAATTACCTACTCTGCCTATTAGAATATAAATACAATCAGGAGGAATTATGGAGAAATAGAAGTTAAAACTTATATTTTGCAGGGAAAAAAGTAGGATATAGGCTCATCATGGAAAACATATGCCAAGCCATATAACCAAAGAGCCTGGCTATAATTGTTGAATTTCCTCCGCTATTTAAGGTCAAATATGCAATTAAAGATAAAACTAACATTGTTACTATTACTCCTATTTTTGAGTTCACCTCTCTGGGCCACCACACCCGAAATTAGCTTTATTGAAAAACAACTATTGCAAACAAAAAATCAAGAGAGACTTCCTCTGCTTGCTAAATTAACCGAGTATTATTTTGATGAAGCCCCCGCAAAAGCGAAAGAATATGGTGAAGAAGCCTTATTATTATTGGAGGATTTTCCCGATATAAAGTTACAACTATCAATAGGACACTACCTTTTTGATGCTTATAGAAATTTGAGTGAATTAGAAAAAGCTGAAACTTTAGCCTATAAAAATCACAAAATAGCAGAGAAACAAGGTGATTTACACGAGAAAGCAGAAGCAAACGTTGATTTATCCAGTATTTTATCTAATAAAAACAGCGACTATAAAGGGGCTATTAAATACTTGAATATTGCTTGCTCTCAGCTTGGTCAGTTAAATGATATGATCTCTTTAGGTTCTTGTTACAACAATACTGGCTTGGCCTATTACTACGATACTAATTACGAAGAAGCATTACGCTTTTACTTACAAGCACTAGAAATTGAAAATTACCGCACTCAAATTGAAGCAACACACACCTTAGGTAATATTGCATTGATTAATATGCAATATCGTCGCTGGCAAGAAGCGTTAACTTATTACCAACAAGCGCTTGAGCATGCTAAACCCTTTAATAAAAACTCCATGATTTCAGAGCAACTCATCAACATCGGCGTTGCTTATTTATTTAATGACGAATTGGATAAGTCTATTGAATATCTTAATAAAGCAAACCAATTAGAAAAAGAGATCGGTAATGTGAACTCACTTTTTAGAATTGCTAAGCGTTTAGGTGAGGTATATGTTGAGAAAAAACAATTCAATACGGCCATTGAGTATTATCAACAAGCCTCTATTCTGAGTAAAGAAATGTCATCTGACCATACCTATATAGAAATCACCATGGCTATTGGCGTACTCAATGCTAAGTTGGAAAACTTTACAGATGCCCTGGTATATTTTCATGAGGCGCTTATTAGAGCAGAAAAAATTCAAAGAAAGCCTTTTATTTATGAAGCACATGAGAATTTATACATCACTAATAAAGATCTCGGAAACTTTGAAACTGCACTTTATCATTATGAAACGCACATTAAATTAAAAAATGAAAAAACAGAAAGTGAACGTCTCAATAAGATCAGCGAGTTAGAAGTACAATATAATGCTGAACAACGAGAAGCCCAAATATTGCTGCTTACCAAAGATAAGCAACTTGAGTCACTAAAGGCTGAACAACAGCAATATTATGTCATGGTATCTTTTGCCTTCTTAATGATTGTGGCTGGATTTTTCTTTTATCGTCAAAAACAAAAAGCAATAATAGCGTCAGAAAGAGCTGACTTAATAGCAGAATTAATTGAGAAGAAAAATCAACTTCTAGCCGATGTTTCTCATGAACTTGGCACACCGCTAACCGTTTTAAAACTTCAGGTTGAATCGCTAAAAGATAATTTAGAAGACGATGTGCAAGCTACTTATAATTCACTTGATAATAAGCTTAATGATATTGAACACTTAATTGATGATATTCAACAATTAGCACAGTCTGACATTGGCGCTTTGCAAATGAATATTGAACAATTTCAATTTAATGACACCTTAGCGTTTTGGGAACAAGAGTTAACGCAATTCGTGAATAAAAACAAACTCACCTTTAATATTGTTAATGACATACCCGACAACCTAATGGTTAATTTTGATCGAGATAGAATCAAACAAATATTTATTAACCTACTGAACAACAGCATTAAATACACTAAAAAACCGGGAAACGTTAGATTATCGGCAAGCGTAAAAAACAACATGCTTAACCTATTTATAGAAGATAGTGCCCCCGGCGTTCCAGATAAAGAGTTAACCAAAATATTTGAGCGACTATACCGCGTAGAAAACTCACGCAGCAGGGAAACAGGAGGTTCAGGATTAGGCCTAGCTATTTGTAAAAGCTTAATTGTAGAGCACAAAGGAAACATATATGCTGAACATTCAAGCTTAGGGGGCCTCAAAGTAGTTATTGAACTCCCTCTACCTTTACAAAAATAGATATATCACCTAACAAGGCAATTAGATGATTAAGATTATTTGCAACTTTTTTCTTATTTTTACTTTAGTTAGCTATATCGTAGAAGCGCAAACATTTAAAGAATTAGAAGCTATAATTTTAGCGGAACCTGATGTACAAAGTAAACTGGCGACATTAGACAAAGTTCAGTCTTCATTTATTAACGCTTCATTAAAACAGCAAGCATCATTCTGGCATTTATTAGCATTAGTTCAACAACAAAATAGTTTATTCCAAGCATCTATTGATTCTGCAACGCATTCAATTAGTCTGATTAAAAAAAATTCGACTAGACAAGATTTACTCTTAGCTCGCAATTATATTCTCCGATCCAATAGTATTTATAAAATCGACTCCTCAACATTAAATTACTGTGACGACATTGAAAAGGCGATTAAGTTACTAACAGATTTGAGGTCTGAACCCTCAAAATTAGCCACAGCATTAGGCTCTCAAAGTAGATGTATATATGAAAAGACTAATAACATTCCCGAAGCACTCGCAATATTAGATAAAGCCATATTTATCGCGCAAAATAATCAACTAAAAAATGAAGAGCAAGCCACTATTTATAATGAAACGGCGTTGATCTACAGAAGATTATCTATTTTTGATAAAGCGTATCAATACAACATAATAGCTAAAAACAAATGGTTGTTAGCGGGGGATTATCAAGGCGTTTATTTCATGATAAAGAATTCAATTGTTAGTGCAACTGATATGACAAAATATGAGATTGCTCAACAACATATAGATGAGTTACTTTTATTTGCTCAACAACACCCAGAGTTTAAAGATTTGCCTTTTTATGCAAATTATCATTCTGCCGTGTTAGCTCGAGCACAAGATAACTGGCAACTCGCTATTGTCTTTTTTGAAAAGACCATTGCCCTAGAAGCGCTTGCTTCGAACTCTGCTTATATTCGCGCAGCCTATGAGCAACTTGCATTAATGTATTTTCGTAATAATCAAACATCTAAAAGTTTTGATGTTCTTGCAATGCTTGAAAGTCAATATCCTGGTTTACCATCCGTAAAAGCAGAAGTTTCCCCTTTAATTTTGATGAAAACTGGAAGGAAATTGACTGCGCTAAATACAGCCTATAAATTACTCGAACAAGCAAAATCAGAAAAGAGAGAGTTCGTACAAAAATCAACTGCCACTTTAGCGCAAGTACACGACAACAATTTAAAGCAGCTTGATAACATGTTATTAAAGCAACGTTTTAACTATCTCGCTATTATCTCACTGCTTTTTTTCGTGTTATTAATACTTTTTTCATATATCCAAGTAAAGCGTCGTAAAATATTAAAACAAGAAAAAGACGTCGCTGCTCTGCTTCTGACTAAAAAAAACCAACTGCTTGCAGATGTTTCTCATGAACTTGGCACACCACTCTCAGTGTTAAAATTACAAGTTGAATCTCTTAAAGATGACTTAGAAACAGATGTGCAATTAAGCTACGATGCGCTTGATAATAAACTTAATGATATTGAACACTTAATTGATGATATTCACCAATTAGCACAATCTGATATTGGTGGTCTTACATTAAATTACGAAATGTTTAATGCAAATCAAGTTTTTAGTCATTGGCAAAGAGAGTTCGAACACTTTGGAGAAATCAATCAACTACGTTTTAGGATGAAGAACGGTTTACCTGATGATTTTTTCATAAAAATTGATCGCGATAAAATAAAACAAGTTATCACAAATTTATTAGCAAACAGCCAGAAATATACTGACAAACCAGGAAAAATAGACTTCGCTATTTTTATTAAAAATAATAACCTTTGCATCACTATAGAAGATAGTGTCCCTGGCGTTTCAAATGAAGAGTTAACCCACATATTTGACCGCCTTTATCGCGTAGAAAGCTCACGCAGTAGAGATACAGGTGGTTCAGGGTTAGGTTTGGCCATTTGTAAAAGCCTAATTGAAGCACATAAAGGAGAGATTTATGCACAACAATCAAACTTAGGCGGATTAAAAATCATCATCAAAATCCCTGTTCAACCATTTCATCGAGTTAATTGATATCGATATTATTCCAATTCAATTGATTCAATAATTAAATCGACTAAATAGGCTTAAACCTTTAAATTGAACGTCAATAAGTTAATGACTGTAATTGACATAACCATCATATATTTCTCCATACTTTTTCCACAATTTATCGATAAAATACTTTTAATATTAATTATTAATTTGATTTTATGAACCCAGAGTCAACCAGAAATAATAGCTTTAAAAGAAATTTAACCAGCCTACTCACTAAAACAATGAGAGTAATAGCGCCAGATCTAAGTAAACAAATAGCTCGAAAAATATTTTTAACGCCTAAACGAATTAAACATAAGTGGCCAAGCCATGTTAAACAATTTAATACAAAGACTCGTTACGGAAACGTAAAGACATATAAATATGGACAAGGAAAGTGCATATGGCTTGTGCACGGTTGGTCAAGCTGTGCTTTTGATTTTTGGCCTTTAATGCAACAATTAGCCGAAAGAGGTTACTCTTGCATAGCTTTTGATTTTCCGGCTCATGGTTTAAGTCAAGGTAAGCAAAGCTCTTTACCCCAAATGATTAAAGCTTTTGAGGATGTATCATCTTCTTTATTCGAGCCAAATATGGTGATAACACATTCGATGGGCGCATCTGTTGTCGCCAATAGTCACTGGCTTAAGCAGTATAATAGTGATTTATTGTTAATTTCACCCGTGTTAAACAGTTACGAATTACTGCAAAATCTTGTGAGTAATTCAGGATTCGATCAGGAGCTTTTTGATCAGGTTGTTCATTATATTTATAAAAAATATAAGCTATTATTGCCAGAGCTTAATGCTATTCCTCTACTGAAAGAATTTAATGGCAAACTAAAAATCATGCACGATAAACATGATGTATTAGCGCCTTTATCAATGAGCGAACTATTAAGTCAACAATCAAAAGCAAAGCTGATCACAACCAAGAAACTGGGTCATAATAAAATATTACGAAGTAAGAATATATTACAGGTTGTCGAGTCATACTCAATCAGAATTGAATGTAATGAAGCTTCAACTTGATGAGTGTTACTCAATAGGTATAAAACGAAACCCCGCGCCATAAGTTGTTTCTATTACATTTTGTTCTATATTGATTAAACGTATTTTTTTGCGAATGTTTTTAATATGGCTATCAATTGCTCGATCTGAAATATCGCGGTCTTTATTATAGGCATACTCTATTATTTGTTCTCTAGTGTAAATACGTCCAGGTTTTTGACTCAGGAGATTCAGTAAAGCAAACTCAATATGAGTCAGTTTAATTTGTTGATCATTATACTTTAATATATATCCGTTTTTATCTAATTGAAATCCGCTAGAGGCTACATTATTTGACACTCCTGAGCGCCTTAAAATAGCTTTAATTCTTAATATAAGCTCTTTAGCACTAAAGGGCTTACAAACATAATCATCAACTCCTGCTTGCAAACCAATAATTCGATCATTTTCTGCTTTTCTAGCCGTGAGCATTATTATAGGAATATCTGAGAATTCTCGAATTTCTTTACAGCAGGTTACGCCATCTTTAACGGGTAACATAACATCTAAGACAATAATATCAGGCAACTCTTTTTTTACTACCTCAATGACAGTTTCACCAGAGTTTAAAACTATTGACTTATAACCTTCTCTTGCAATGTATTTAGATACTTGAGCGGCTATTTCTCTTTCATCTTCAACAACTAAAACTTTTATCATAATTCCATAACCCCTAGTACATTCCAAGGATAATAGTAAGTGATGTAACCTTCTGACGTCAATTGAAAGATATTATAAGCATGAATTTTAGTTCCTATTTTTCACTTGACTGGGCTGGTTGATTTGACTCAATACACTTATATCAATAACCCTTTTTTAGGCTCATTGCTCACCTAAAGATAATTGCCACTTGAACAAAGGAAAAAAGTGAGGAGTGCTTTTATCAAACCTACGGGTAATGGGCTGTTATTAGTTCTTGTTGCGTAGTTTTATTAGGACAATAAAATATACCTAGCTCTCATCTCTTATTGCAACATGCTTATAATTTGTTTTCAGTAACGATAATGAGTGGATTAAAATTATTTTTTGCACAATACGTTTTAAATCGTACTGTTTTGTACAGTTTCAAAAGCCCAGCGAGCCCGGCAGCCCCAGATGGCGTTGTTGAAATATTATTTTCTTGGAGAATACGAGTAGCCGCTATTGATTCTTTATCACTGATGGATAAATAATCAACGTTTGCCTTTTCTAAGGCGTTAAAGGCGACTAGAGAAGCTGACTTGCAATCAAGTCTTCCCATAATTGATACAGCACCTTTTACCGTTGTTGAAGCCCCTTTTCGGTGACTCGTTTGCAAACATGGTGCTAATTCAGATTCGACAACAATAATTTCTGGTTGCTGCTGCCAATATTCTCTGATCATATATGCCATTGAGGCAGCAAGGCCACCAACGCCTGCCTGTATAAAAACATGTGACGGCCATTTTTTTATTCGAGTAAATTGCTCTAGCAACTCATTGGCTATGACGGTATAACCTTCCATAACTAACGATGGAGGGTAAGTGTAGCCTTCCCAAGATCCATCTGCCAGTAAAATACCATTGCTAGTATTCGCATCTTTAATTGCAGCGTCGACACTTTCTTCGTATGTTTTTCCTGATCGAACAACAACAGCAAACATGTTAATTAGACGTTTTTCAAATTCTTCAGGCACCTGCTCTGACAAATGTATGATTGCTTTTGCTCCAAATATTTTTGCTCCACTCGCCACAGCAAGACCATGGTTGCCAGCACTCGCACAAATAAAAGTGCTTGAACTCGAGAAGTTTTTAAATTCAATACTCGAATATTGCTCAAGGGTTAACTTTTTCCCTGTTACTTTTAACCATTTATCAGCTAATAGTGTCGCTACTGCATAAATACCACCCAATGCCTTAAAAGATCCTAAGCCCATTCTATGGCTCTCATCTTTAATGAAAACATCCAACTCCGCAATCGATTTCAACTGTATAAGAGGAGATTTTTCATACATAGGACAAGCATTTAATAGGTGTTGGGGGGTAGTATAATTAGGGTTAAATTCAGTCATTATCAGGCCTATATTTTAAGTTTAATATTTATCGAAAACATTGGTATTAGGTGAATTTTATGAGTGATCAGATTTTTCTTTTATCGTTACTGAAGACAAAGGTGCAGCACAACAAAGATAAGCCCAATTTTTAGGTGCTAAAGAAACAGGGGAAATAATGTTTTCAATCTCGCCTTCAATACGATAAAGGCATGAACGACATGCCCCACTTCGACAGTTAGCTGCAATATAAATTCCACTTTGCTCAGCTGTGTTGAGCAAAGAGCCATGCTCTGGCTGCCAAATAATGTTGGATGTTTCACCCGACGCATGCACAAAACTGACGGGCATTGATATGGTTAACGATGGTTCTTTATGGATAGGCTTTTTATAAATACTTTCTGCAATTGATTGCGGTGAATAAAACACATCCTCATGTATAACATCATAACTCACGCCTTGTTGTATAAGTGCCTCTCGAATAGATTGACTAAAGCTTGGTGGGCCACATAGAAAGACTTGAATATTATCTAGCGATAGATTTTTCGTTATGTTCGATATGCTCATACGACCACTTTTTTTATGTGGTGTTTGCGTTAAATCATGCTCTTGAGTCACAAAAAGCAAAGGAGTCACATTTTCTAACTGGCGAACATCTTCTAAAAGCTCTTGCCATAGAGCAGAGTCTTTCTCGTATCGTATACTGTGGGCTATATTGACCTTTGATGTATAGGTAACACTTTTTAACGAAGTTATTATTGATGTTGCCACCGTAATACCTATACCAGCAGTGATAATAAGCAATTCTTTTTGTGGCATTAAATATGGGCGCCAAGTCATAGATGGGTCTACAAATGGGCCACTCGCTAAAAGTGTATCACCGACTTGTAAACTTGAGTGGATCCATGGCGAAAACTTTGCTTCCCCCGTTTCTTTTTTAATACTAAGGCGTAAAAGACCAGCATCACCCTTGTTTTTTGAAATTGTATAAGAACGTATTAACGGCCCATTTTCGCCTTGACCATGTAGTCGTAAATAGCTTGCCGGTTCAATATCACCCAACACATTCGTTAATGGGTCTTCGAACCAGAAACTTTCTACATTGTGGCTTTCTTTGACTCTTTTAACTAATCGCATAAAGCGAGGCCATTGTTCTGGTTTTGGTGCTGTATTTGTTCTCGCTCCATCATTAATGGCATTTGGTGCAGGAGACAATATGCAAAGTTTGTCGCCTTTCTTTATTTTTCCGGCTTTTATTACTCGCGCATAAACACCGCAATAAACATGTCCATATTGACTCGATAAAAAGTGTGGGATATTAATATTTGATACGCCAGTCGATGGATTAACGGATGTCGCTTTGCAGCGTTCTATGGGTCTTAAAATTTCCAACTCAACACTACCTATACAAATTCGTTGTCCAATTAAAGAAAACTCAAACCAAGGATTTTCTGTTTCAATTAACAAGTTTCCACGAAACCGCTGAGGATCAAGACCTATCCCCGCAGTTTTGGCCATTGCATTAACTGTACTGATATTAATGATGGAGATATGCGCATCATCATGATCCCAATATGCGGTATTATTGTTTGATTTCGATAACCCCACATCGTTATGAGAAAACCATTCAGACAACTTGTCTTTATGATTTGCGCGCTTGTTAATGGAAACACTCTCTCCGTTAGGGTGAGTCAAATACAGCGATTTTTCACAGTATTCAACATTATAGAGTGGTAAATCTTCATGCTGAGTCATACGAACAAATGTTTTACAGGGTTGCCAGTCATGAGCCAAGTCTTGTGGAATAGAGCCATTTCGAATAGCCCAACGTCTATCATGTGGAATACCATGATGTTTATTTAGCTTTGTTTGAACAATCTCCTCACCACGAAACCCTTTAATTGGGTACCGCATGATACGTAATAGCTTACCGACTCGATTGTTCATACATTTTTCCTTTGTGAATGACCATAAATTATCGACTTCGTATGTTATATGTCTTGAGAAATCTTATATAAGTAGTTTATATTCAAGTCGTGAACTATATATGGCGTTATTGAGCTTTTTATGAGTATTACTTTTCATTTTTTCAACAAATATGACCGGATCTGTTAATGGATAAAACAATAGATAAGTTAGACCGCATTATCCTTGAACAATTGCAGCGTAATGCGAGATTAAGTCTTGAGGCATTAGCAGACGCTTGTGGGCTGTCGTCAGCGTCGGTACAACGTAGAGTGAAGCGTTTACGAGAAGCTAATATTATTGAAAATGAAGTCGTTGTTTTGAGCCCAAGTGCTTTAGGTCAAAACATGACCTTTATTGTGATGGTTGAGTTGGAACGCGAACGTATTGATCAACTTGATGCTTTTCGACGCATTGTTAAAAAAGAGATTCAAGTTCAACAGTGTTATTACGTAACAGGTGAAGCCGATTTTACCTTAATTTGTACCGCACGAGACATGCTTGATTTTGAAGCGCTTACTCGACGTTTGTTTTTTGAAAACACAAATATCAGGCGCTTTAGAACTTCGGTTGTGATGGAACGTACTAAAGTAGGACTAACGGTATCAACAGAAGAAAATATCCGTGAATAAGGTTTAATTAAAACTCACTAGATGACGTCATTCCTTTTTTTCATTAAGCCGTTTCATCGTTAATGGCATAACAATATAAGAGATAATAGGAACGATAATGGCTACGATAATGCTTACCTGTAGCAGTTTATTTTCCGGTAAATAGGGTTGTAGCCATGTTGGAATAAAATAGACTAACGGGACCAAAGCTAAATAATTAATCAGTGCTATTAGGTGTTTATTAGGTGCTTTCATTAATCTTTCCTCTCATAAATATCGTGAAGAGTAAGTGCTCTGCACGATAAATAATAGTTAAACGCTATTGCTGAACTTGGCTCGCCTGCAAAAAGCTATTGTATACCCAGCGGTAGGAGGTGTGTTGACCTAAAACGCCGCCAAGCTCCATGCCTTTTTCGCTGCGCCAGTCGTCCATAACTTCTGCTAATACCGATGCCCAAGTGGCTACTTTCACGCCTGCTTGTGTCATTCGATGAATGGAAGCTTCTGCAACCGCTTTATTCCAAGTACCTGAAGCATCTACGACCGCGTAAACATCATAGCCTTCCGCTACCGCTGATATCGCAGGGAACATCAAACAAACATCCGTTACTATACCCGCCATTATTATTTTATTACGACCCGTGGCTTCAATGGCTTTTTTGAACTCAGGACTTTTCCATGCATTAATTTCCCCTGCTCGTTCAATGACTTCATCGCCTAAAATATCGGTAATTTCTGGCATTATTGGCCCATTAGGTCCATCAGGCATACTCGCGGTAATTATCGTCGGCATACCGACAACTTTTGCCATTGAACATAAGCCTTTGATATTTTCTGTCATCAAGTGCGCATCTTGATCTCGACAACTGACCAGTAAACCTGTTTGATGATCAATCATTGCTAATACCGCATTGTCTACTGTTAATGTTTCTGCAAATTTGTTCATTCTTTCTCTCCGTAAAGTTCTGCTTATTTATAATGATTGACTAACAACAACGATTTCAACATTGTTATTGGCAGTGATTTTAGTTTTATAAGTACGTATCAGGTCACCATCCTCTGCACTAAAGGTACTGTTTTCATCTGAGAACTCAGCTGCTCCTTGGCTGACATAAGCCAAAACTTCTTTGTCATAGATAATACTTTCACCTGAAGATAGTCGTACCACGTCGATCACCGTTTGGCTGTTAAACGTTTTACCTTGATTCTTATTGCCGCCATAAATACGAGTAACGCCATTGGTTTTTAAGGTGTAGTGTTTATATCCAGCTCGTTGGCCTGACTCATCAGGTAAGACCCATAGCTGTAACATTCTATTTTTAGTACTGTCAGGGTTAACTTCATTATGTGAAAACCCTTCTCCACCCGCACGTTGAACCTGTGCCTCTCCTACATTCAAACTTTGCCCATGCTCCAAAGATCCTTCATGGCTCACACGACCATTCATCATTATTGATATAACATCGATCTCTTTATGTGAGTGCATATGTGTTTGACCATGAGGATTAAACTGTGCGTCTGCTAAGTAAACAAAGTTACCAATGCCATCGAAGGTATTTGGTGCTTTTCTGCTACCAAATACACGAAGGTCAGTGACTAAACGGTACTCAGTTAAGCCAGCAAAACCACCTAACGGTAACGATTTTTTACTCAATATATTCATGTTTTTCTCCAGCGATTAATGTTGTTCATTGCTTTATGCAAATAATAATAAGCGCAAAACATTGTTTGATAAATACACCTTTATTGATATGATAAATTCACTTTTGACAACAATAAGCCGTATTATGGAAAATGATTTAAATGACATGATGGTTTTTTTAGCGGTTGTTGAAACGGGGAGCTTTACCCTCGCGGCTGATAAACTAGGGATCCCTAAAGCAAATGTAAGTCGAAAAGTTTCTCGATTAGAGCAACATCTTGATATTACTTTACTTGAACGTTCAACGCGTTCTCAACATTTAACTGAAGCAGGAAAGCGTTATTTAGTTCACTGTAAACGTGTGCACGAAGAATTGGATTTAGCCATAGCTTCAATTTCAGAACTACAACATAGCTACAAGGGTCATTTAAAAGTGGGAGCATCCGTTGCTACAGGGCAACAAATTTTAAAGCCAGCCTTAGCCAGCTTTATGCATCAATACCCTGAATTAACCGTGCAACTCAATTTAATTAATCGGCGAATTGATTTCATTGAAGAAGGATATGATGTTGTTATTCGCATTGGGCAATTAGCTGATTCATTGTTGATTGCTAAAAAACTCGGTACGGTTACAAGAAGGATATTTGCTAGTCCAACCTATATTGCTAAACATGGAAAACCCAGTAGCGTAGAGCAATTAATTAAACATCAACTGCTTATAATGAATCCAATTAATAATGATCTAAAGTTGACACTCGTTTCCTCAACAGATGATGACTATATAATAAACTGTAAGCCTCGCTTATTAGTTGATGATTTTGCGGTTCTGAAGCAGTCGATCGTCGATGGCTTAGGTATTGCGGTGTTACCAGAATATATGGGGCGCGAGGAAGTTTCATCTGGAAAAATGGTGAAGATATTACCCGACTGGGGTATGGCTGACGTTGACATCTATGCACTATACCCGCGTAATCGAGCAAAAATACCAAAAGTAAAAGAATTCTTAAACTTTGTAACCAAACTATATACCAACGCATTAAAGTGAAAAAAGGAAGCTGCGCGACCCCTGAATCAGTACATGTAGGGAGTTAATTAAAAAAATTCATTTAATGCTGAAAAGGTAACCTTATGGTGAATTTACTGCCGGACAACTCTCTTGCATTGGAAATGTGTAACGTTCCATTATGCCAGTCCAATATTCGCTTGACGATGGCTAGCCCAATACCGTGTCCTTTAACTTGATTTAAACTATTTTCTGCTCTAAAAAATGGTTTAAGAATGTTTTCTCGCTGCTCTGTGGGAACACCATCGCCATCATCTGAAATACTAATGATTATGTTACGGCTCTTCTGAGAAAGCTCAACTAAAACCTGACCCCGTCCGTAGTTAATGGCGTTTTGTAAAAGGTTGTTCAATACCATAGTAATGTATTTATTATCTGCTAATACAAGTTTATTATTAGACGTGTTTATAAACGATAGTTTTAAATTTTTAGACTTTTTTCTTTTAATACAAGATTGAATAAGTTCAGCTAGATTCAAAGGTACTTTTTTAATTTCCACCATGTTTTGCTCAAGGCGAGCGTAATTGAGCAGTGTTTCAACCAGAGAGGTCATTTCATCGACATCATCACCAAGTTGCTGCTCTAACTCTTGACGTAATTGTATATCTTCAACTTCTTGTAAAGTGTCAATACCAAACCTAATTCTAGCCAATGGTGTGCGTAAATCATGTGATACCGCCGTGCTAAGCAATTTCACATCAGCAATGAGATTTTCAATCCGTTGTGCCATATTGTTAAATTCAACTTCAATATCATAAATATAAGAAAGGGAATTATGACTGATGCGTTTATCCAATTTTCCTTCACCAAATGCGCTGGCTGCGGCTCTTAAAGATAACAGCTGTTTTACCAGCGGATATGCCCATAGCAGGAATAATGATATCAGCACAAGATAAAAAGCAGTGGTCCAAAGGTAATGATTTGAAGCGTTAGCACTTTTGTTAAGCAAAGATGCGCGCAAGATAAGAATTTCATCTTTAGCGGGTAAAAAATAGTGGTACGACAGGCTTTTACGGGTTTCTAACAGTACTGGTTCTCCTCGCTTCATTTGTGCAAGTAATGATTGAGGTAATGGTGATTCGTTTGCTGGTTGCAATAGTAATGAATATTGGTTTATGTCTGGCCAATGAGACAAAAATGCTTTGCTACTCGGGGATTTATCTGCCGTTTTCGCTAAATTATCACCAAGTTTCTTTAGTACCTCGATGGCATCAGGCGAGGAGCTTTCCGGAGAGTATTGTGCATAGGCTTGATCAAATAGCCAACCAAGTCCGAGTGTTGCGACAACGGTAACCACTATCAGTGAAGACTTTAAAATACGCATATTTTACCAAGCGTCCTTCACTAATAAATATCCTTTTCCCCAAATCGTCTTAATGCGATAAGGCTGGCTAGTATTATCTTGCAGCTTTTTACGTAATTTTGAAATTCTCAAATCAATCGAGCGATCAAAACCATCATACTCATAACCTTTTAAAAGCATCATTAATTCCGAACGTGCAACTATTTGCCCTGCACGCTCCGCTAAGATCCAAAGTAAATCAAATTCTTTAGTTGATATATTAATGATTTCATCATCAAGAACAACAGAACGTGCTTGTGCATCAATGATAAATTTTCCTAGGGTGAGTTTAACGTTATTGTCATTATCCGTATTATTTTCTAATACCGGTTTTTGCAGGGGCGTTGCTGCTTGACGCTTTAACCATTTGTCTATTCTTGCTAATAAAGCTCTTGCGCGTAAAGGTTTAGTTAAATAATCATCGGCCCCCGCATCCAAACCTAATACTTCATCTATTTCTTCATCTCTAGCTGTTACCATGATGATGGCATTGGTAAAATCAGGCTTTACCGCTTTACAGACATCGAAACCATCTAAGCCGGGCAACATGCCATCTAAAACAACAATGTCGGGGTTGTGCTTTTTAATATAATCAACCGCTAAATCGCCACGTCCTATCACAGTGACGGTAAAGTTTTTTAACACCAAATATTTCTTCATCCACTGAGCTAAGCTTTCGTCATCTTCAACAATGAGAATATTTGCGATGAAATCATTAGTATGTTGCTGTTCAATGACTGACATGATTAAAGTTAAAGCCTTGGCAATTTTTTCAGAAAAAGTGGCATGCATATTCCACTTTTCCTGTTATAAAGTAAACGTTTGTCTTATAAATTATTTAACAATTCGTTCAATAAAATAGTTTCGGTAAGTGCTTCTGTTACCGACTCACATCGAACTTCACCGCCGCAATTAAAGAAGGCTGTTATGCTAGTTTGACTGTCAGCAATATAAATGTTCGTGGTTGAATAACCAAATTCCATTCCATTGTGATGATAAACAACTTGGTTATTAATTGTCTCTTTAAACAGCCCTAGGCCATAGCTGCCGTTTTCATTAGCGATCTCAAAAAAAGACCCGCCAATGTCCACTAAATGACTTTCACCAAAGAGTTGCTCTTTAACGTATTCACTAACATGTGCATCTTGGTCAACAATAAACTTCAATAACAGGGTCATATCTTCTACATTAGACCTAAGGGGCGCGTCGGCAACGCCAATATTTTCATACATAGGTTTGGTATTGAGGTCATATTCATCATTGTTAAAGTAACCAGAGATCATTTCGCCCTGTGACTTTTCATTTTCAACACCATTATAAATAGTTGAGTTCATGCCAAAGGGGATCAAAATTCGGTTCCGAATTGCTGAAGAATGATGTTCACCTAATACCTCATCTAATATAAGACCCACTAATAAATAGCCAGTATTAGAATAATTAAACTCTTCACCCGGTAGGGAATATGCGGGGTAATTCAAGCCAAAAGGTAATACGTAACTGTCGGTTTTTAACGTCTCAGTATCAGTTAAAAGTGCTTGGATAAAATCTTCATTTGTAGAATCATCTAAGTAATCATGAATACCCGAAGTGTGATTTAATAACTGCCTAATGGTCATTTTTTCACTGTTTTCAATTTGAGCTAATATTTCATCAGAGAGCCAATTATCAATGGTATCGTCTAAACTCAGCAAACCTTCTTCATCTAACATAACCGTTAACAGTGCGGTGATCTTTTTGCCAGCGCTGCCATTAGGCATAACATCATAAGTTTGCATAGGCGTTTGTGTTTCAATATCAGCTAGTCCGGCACTGCCTAAAAACTTAAAACCCGGTTTTTCCACCAATAATATAATACCGGGAACAATATCCGTAATAGCATTATCTATGGTCGCTTGATAATTAAAGGCTGGTGGATCCACAGGTATTATCGGGTCATCTACTTGGGTATTTGTTTTGCCTCCACCACATGCAGTGAGTGACAAAATAATGGTAGATAATAATAATGATTTAAGGTTTTCTGATATAGCCATTTGTTAATTCCTTTTTTATAAATTTAGTCTTTGTCTAAAAATCTAAAGACATAATAAAGAACAGCCAAAACAATTGACGTACAAAATTATTTAGAAGTGTAGCGTTTTGTAGCCTACACATTTCGAAGGCGTTAGCCGATGTAATTGATCAATAAGTCTATGGCTAGCTATTCATCAAAAGACAAGGTAAGTAGAGGTTTTGCATAAATAAAATAGCTGTAGGAGTAACGTGGTAGCGTATTGAAAATAAAGAACCGTAATTTGTAGCGCGAACAATGAAGGTGATTATTACTCGCAGTACAAATTAATCGTTGTTGATAGTAGTTTGTTTAAAAAACTCGCCAAGCGGAGTGTGACAATCGGCTTTTTTTATGTACCCAAGCCAACTCTAATACGGCACTGGCAATCACCTCGTCATTTTCGACTCCATCGCCCATGGATTTAAGTGTGAAGTTAACATCCTCCTCTATCACTAACTCTTTTGTAAAGTTCCCGCTTTTTTTCAATGCCCAACAGTCGAGTTTATTCTTTTGCAGTGAGGAATAAAGACAATATTCGCCAACAAGACTCACCTGCCAACTAATATCTACGGTGACAACACACTGTTGTCCTTGATGTAATGAAACACACTGATTGGGTTTTATTGTTAACTTAGGTACACTTGACTGCTCATTTGAATAGACCTTCATGCTCAACAGTAACAGTATAAACACTACAAAAAAGTGCTTAATTGAATTTTTGATTAAGGTGCGATTAAAATACATATTTCACCAAAATTGCGGCTTCTGAAATGCTATTTCCATCAACCAGTGGGCTATCAGTAATACCACTTGGTAATAATGTCGTTCTGGCAAACCCTTCAAAAACCCAATCCGTAGTGATTGGATAATCGAAACCAATTTGGCCCGTATATTCAAACCCAGACTTACCCTGATAGTTTGGCAAACCATCACTTTCATTGCTCTGAGGAAATTCGCCCTCTCTAATGCCGTAGAAATAGTTAACAACATCTTCATTGCGATATTCAATACCAAGGGTGCTGTAAAAATTCCAATTATTGTATTGATAGTTTTGGCTTAACCAAGCAGAGGCATATAGCCCACTTTCAGGATCACCACTCGCTCCGGCAACAATAAATTTTAGATGAGTATTGTCAAAGTCACCTAAAATACGTAGTCCAAGTTTCGAGTGACTCACTCTGCGGTTGACCAAACTGGATTTAGATAGTTTATAGTCTAAATCCCGGTGATTCATGGCTAGTCGCAAATCATATGACCAATGTGCAGTATTAAGAAAATTGTAACCAAAAGACATTACGGTATTTTGCTGTTTGGAGGTTCCATGAGGAAGTTCAACAAAAAAACCGTTCTTTTGGTAACGACCATTGATGAAAATATCTACGCCTGAATCATTTTCGTTATCAAATATAAAAGGATCTGATTGATATCCTAGACCTATACCTATATCAAGATACGAACCGTCTCTTATATTTTCAGTATTCTCTTTTTTTACCTCTTCGCCAGCCATTAAAGCTGAAGGGCTTAATATGCTCGCGATGAGTACGGGGATTGACAGTAATTTAGTAAAGGTTTTCACAGGGTTTCCAATAAATAATTTCTGAGTAAGAGGAATAATATAGAGTTCACTTTAAAATGACGTACATCATTGTACAAAAATGTAGTCAAATGTACTCCCTTTTTATTGCTTTTCCACAATAAAAAATTCAATCTAAATAAACGTTTATATAATTTCAGGAGAGATAATAACGGTACTTATCAGTTATTTTCAACAATGAGATATGAGGGATTATAGAAAATCATTTGATTATTTATTAGATAATCAAATGGTTGTTAAAACAGGTAAGTTCACCACATAATTTTTTGTCGTTATTCATTCACAGGGCTAGTAATGTTTTGAATATAGAGGTTTGCCGACGCGACACTTCAACCTTAGTGCCACTTTGTAAGGTAAGCTCTAAACCACCAGAGCCACAAGATTCCACATTGTTAATTTTATTTAACTGCACAATATTTTGTCTACTAATACGAAAAAAATGTCCTGCTGGTAGCCTAGATTCAATTTGCGCTAATGTTCTATAAATCATTGGTTTTTCATCTTCAAAATACACTCGACTGTAATTTCCCATAGCTTCAAAACGTTCAACTTGGTCTAGTTTTATTAACCAACAGTTATTACCATCTTTTACAAAAAATTGACTGGTTAATACCATCGAATTTTCAATAGTACCTGGTAGCTTATTTTTATCATTTTCTTTAATAAGTTTAAATTTTTCGCAAGCTTGATTGAGTCTTTTTTGGGTATAAGGCTTTAACAGATAATCTATCGCATCTTGATCAAAAGCTTTTAAAGCAAACTCTTCAAAAGCGGTGGTAAAAATTACATGTGGTGGCCGGTCAAGTTGGGTGAGAAAATCAAAGCCATTTCCGTCAGGTAAATCAATATCAAGAAATACCAGGTCAGGCTGGTGAGCTTTATACACTTCAAGGGCTTGTTCAATATTTTCAGCTTCGCCAATGCATTCTATATAGTCAATATTTTCTAATTGTGATTTAAGTTCGAGTCGAGCTAACCTTGAATCTTCAACAATAATTGCTTTAATCATCATACTTTCCATTGTTTCTATTTTTACTGTTTATGTCATTTACAGAGGTAATTTAATATTCGCTATTACACCAACAGGAGATGATTTCAGCGTAAAACAACTATTTTCGCCATAAACCAATGATAACCGCTGTTTAATATTGTTAATGCCTACCCCTACATTTTCACTCGTATTTTCGGTATTGGGTAGAGATAGCGTACCACTGTTTTCAACGGAAACAGTCCAGTATCCATCACCCAACTGACTGGTAATTTCCACTTTCCCCCCTTGTTTCAATTTACCGATACCATGTTTAAATGCATTTTCAATTAATAATTGTAAAATCATTGGCGGCAATGAAAAATTCAACGTTTCTGGAGCCAAGTTATAATGTACTTGTAATTTATCTTCGAACTGCAGTTTATTTAAAGCAATATATTGCGTAACGACTTCAATTTCATCACTAAAAAGGATTGTTTTTGCTTTGTCTATTTGCATGGTATATCGCATAACTTCTGATAAATCTGCCAACATATCACGTGCCTTATTTGTATCTTCTAATATCAAAGCTCGAATATTGTTAATCGCATTAAAAATGAAATGAGGATTAATTTGACTCAACAACACGTCTAACTGTGCAACCTTTAACGATTGCTCTAAAACATCTTGTTTTTGTTGAACTTGCTTAAGCTGTTGCTGTTTTTTGAACATCGAATATACGGCAGACCAAGCGAGAATCAAAAACATCACCATAGGAGAGCCTAATAAAAGCTGTTGAAATAACTCTTGGTCCGTCGTATTAAAAATTGCTTCTTGATTGGGCACAATAATTAAGGCAAATAACAACATAGCTATAAACCCAGTAACTATCGATGCCAGTAATATTTGCATTCCCCCAGCAAGTAAACTTTTCGTATTGAGCTTATTTTGGTAATACTTTCTCAAGCCACTGGTAGAAATAATTAAACAAATACCTAACACTAATGAGTTCACAAGTTCAGAAAAGTGAAAATGAACGAAATACTGCCTTCCTGCCAAGTTTAATAGAGTGAATAGCCCCCAACCTGAAATTTGAATTGCCCAGAACAAGAGGTTAGGTTTACTGCTGAAGAGGGAGATACTTTTTTTAACTTTCATAGTGTTTTTAGGGTCTTTTATTTTTATTAAACGAAACAAAAATCGGTTTACTTAATAAATTTTCTATTCTAAACATAACATTAATAGCTAATATATTAGCTATTAATGTTTTTCAAATACTAGCTTTGTGATTTGATCCACTGACTAATATCAATACTCACTTGCTCAGAAAAAGTAATATCTATTTCACTGTATTCTTCAGGTAGACCTGTTGTCGCCGGTTGAAACAAGTGATTTAAACCTAAGTAAACTTTAGTCGTTAATTTAGAAGGGCTAACCGCTTCTTTTATACCCGCAATATTTTGAGTCGCTAATACTTGTGCGTCTAATTCACCATTTAATGCTAACACTGGCATATGTAATTGAGAAAGGTGTTTTTTAGGATCTGTTTTTAAGAAATACTCAAACCACGGCGAAGTCATTTGCATAGCTTGTGCTTTTGCCTGTTTATCTGGAATATCGTGCTTAAGCAATAATGTAACAAGCTCATCTTCAGAAATACCTTGTGCTATCGCACCAATGATTACTTTTTGCGTTTTATCATCTTTATCTAGGGCTTCCTTATCTAGTCCTCTTAACTTTTGAATATGATAAGACTGATCAATTATTATTTGTGCACCTGAGGTACCTGGACCAGCTAAACTAACAAAAAAATCAACCTTGGGATTTACAGCTCCAGCAATAGCGCCAATTAATCCCCCTTCACTATGACCAATAAACCCTATTTTACTCCCTGAGAATTTTTGTTGCTCAGTAAGGAATTTGTAAGCTGCATTAGCATCACTTGCAAAGTCTTTACTAGTGGCCGTCGAAAAATCTCCAGTAGACTCCCCCACACCTCGGTCGTCATACCTTAAAACAGCAATATTTTGTCTTGTTAATTGATCAGCGAGTACCGCAAAAACTTTATGACCAAACACATCAGCATCTCGTGTACTAGGTCCAGAGCCAGACAATAAAATGGCCACTGATTGGATAGGACCCGCTGGGTAAGTTAAGGTACCTGATAATTGGTGGTCGCCATCAGGGTTAACAAATTGAACTTGATCGACAGAGTAAGAAACATCATGAGACACTTCTTGAACTTTCTTCTGGCGTGTCGCTACTTTTTTAGTCGGAAGTAAGTTAAGTGCCGCGTTAAAAGCGCCTTGTGAATAGGTACCAATAATCTCCTTACCCGTAAACGTTGCACTATATTTCATATTAGCCATATCCATCGCTAATAAAATTTTTCCGTCGTTTACAGTGACGTCATTAAACTCTAAGCCAAATTGCTGCTGCTCAGGTAAATCAACGGTGGCTTTTAGAACGGATTGTATTTTATTAAAGTGAAAGATCATCTCCATTGATTTTTCAGGACTGATAACCAAACTTCCTTTCCAACTCCCTTCTAGAGACTCGGTACTCATCGGGTTAGCGTTACAAACACCGGATAATAAAACGCCAGCAAAAACGGTACCTACAGTTAACTTTTTCATAAGTTTTTCCTTTAATAGTCATTAATGTAAAGTTGAGAAGGTGTATGTAAAATGTTTTAACTCAACTAATCTGGAAACAACTTTAACGAAAAACGCATCAGAGAAATAAAAAACTATCGCAGTGGTCTATTTTCTATGTAAGCGGTAAATTTGACGAATGAATAGTCCATTCGTCATTAATAACTAACAAATAATGCAAAATTTATAGACAAAAAGTAAACTCAAAAAATTTATTCGTAAACCAACGCTTCCCTGACGGGTAACTTCATAATTTTCCCCATAGGTATTAATGAGGCTAAGCTGGTAATTAACATCATTATCGGTAGTGATATTATAAAAATGAAGGGATCTATAGTTAAAGCAAACGGCGTTTTAATCAGTAATTCTCCAAGCCAATAAGCTATGCCATAACTAAGAGGTAAAGTTACGATACATGCGACTAACCATGCAAGAAAAGCAATCATAACGGCTTCGCTTAAGATCATTTTAGCGAGTTCTCGATTAGAGGCACCAATCGCTTTTAAAACTCCATTCTCACGCGTGCGCTCAATAATATTTGTTGTCATCGTTAAAATAATTCCGTTGGATGCGATGAAAATAATAATGACGGTTAATAACAGCATTAAGGAAAATATAATTTGAAAATGACCTTCAACTACCTGAGCACCATCCCATGCAGTAGAGGTATAACTTAGTTTTATATTATTCTCCTCAGCGCGTTCAATCACCCTTTTTTTGAGTAGTTTTAACTCAGCTCGACTTTGTTTTTCACTACTCAGAAATAAACCGTTTGCTTGGCTGCGGCGATTATTCAATAAACCACTGGTATAAATGCTTGCGGGACCAATATTTTGAACAACACCAATAAGTGTGAACGTGTTTATCTGACCCGACATCTCAATATCTAACGACATTCCCAGTTTAAGGTACGGCAAGTGGTCCATGACTAACTGGCTCACGACAACAGGGTTCATAACCTCATTATTAGCCGATCCGATAGATTGTTCTCCGGTTGTTTGAAAGTTGCTACTAAACCATCTTCCTGCTATCAGCGGCAGATTAAGCATAGTTGAGTTAGGCTTGAGATCCGTCATGCTGACTGAGACTTTATGGGCTTTTACATGTTGACTATTATTATTGATGACTTTGCTGTTATCTTTAACTTCATCAGGATCATTCTCTATAATTGCGGCGCTAATCCGATTAAAACTTTCAGTTTCTGTAATATCAGCAATTTCGTTAAATAAACCTGCTAGTACATCTTCTTGCATCTGCTGATTGAGTTTAATTTCCACAGCCCAGTTTTTGGCATGCCTTTCAACATCGATCACTTCTTTCATGGTGCGCGCAATATTGAATGAGGCCATGAGTAACGAAGCCGCGATCATTAACACGCCTGTAGTTAAGATAAAACGACCTTTCTGCCTTAACGAATTTCGGATTGCCAAGCGGATCGGATGACTTTTGAAATTCAGGCTAAAAATAACTAGTTCAAATCTGCTCTGCTCATTAACTGGTTTGTCAGCGCTATATTCCAGTAGTGTCTCTCTAACTTTCATCTGACTGGCTTTTTTTATCGGTAAATAGGCACTCAGCATTGGGATACCTATACCCAATAAAATTTGCAGAGCTATTATCCAAAATGGCACCTGATAACTGGTGATATCAAAGTTCATCATCGGGCTTAAAGCATCAACATATCGATTCCCCACCAAGTAGGCCGCGGGTAAGCTGATCAGCAAGCCGAGTCCCCCCAATAAAAGTACGCCACGATAATAAATCCCACTGATCTGCCTGTTGCTACCACCAATAGCTTTCATCACCCCTATTTGACGTAACTGCTTACTTAACATGGCTGACATTAAATTAAACACTAAAACGGCACTTAAAAAACAACATAAAACGGCAAAGACCTTCTGGATCATAAACATGCCGCCGGTAATATTGGCGTGAGGATGCTCTCCGGGTGAAGCGACTTTATAGCGTTTTACGGCGTAACCTTTACCTTGTAACCACAGCTTGGTATTGACCGCTTGGCTGGTCATTTCACCTAAGGTAAGCTGCTGTTCACTCAGACTAACCTTCAGTTCATTATAGTAACTTTCAATACCTAAGTTATTTAAGCTCTCTTGTGAAATATAACCATAAACAACATTTTCCCACTCAGCTTGAGGCAAGCCTACATCGTGAACGATGCCTGCCATTGTTAACTTCCCCGATAATCCTGATGAATTTTGGAGCTGTAATGAGATTCCTCGTTCAGCACCTATCACCGACACAGCCTGTCTTTCGATTAATATCTGACCTTTTTGTGGTGGCCAACTTCCTTGATCGCTTTTCACTTTATCTAATTTAATATCTTGGTAGTCATTAAGCACAAAGAGTAAAAGCCTTTTCCAATCCCCTGTCGCTGTTTTAATTTCACCCGAGATAAGCCGCCTGGCATCGACTTCGTCAACCCAGTTCTGCTGCTTTAATTCATCTAACAAATCGTTATCAAATTTTTCCATATAAAATGATATAGCGGTTGGATTTGAGCGCAGGTAATCTTGGGTCATTTCTCGCGACAAAATGGCATAACTGTTAAGAATAACGCCTAAAGTGAAGGTACTGAGTGCTATTGATAACACCACCAATGTCGACCGACCTTTGCTTTGCCAGATGTCACGCCAAGTCTTAATCCACATGCGATTAAATAATCTATCGAGGAGTCTGCTAGGAAATATGTTAAGCACAATGAGCTACCTCAGCTGATTTGATGTTTGAACGAATTTTACCATCACTAATATCAATAGTTTGATTGGAATACTTATGGCAATCACTGTCGTGGGAAACCAGAATAATGGTTTTCCCCTGAGCGTTAAGCTCGGTAAATAAGTCAAAAATTGCTTTCGCGGTAACTGAGTCCAAATTACCTGTCGGCTCATCAGCAAGAATAATTGGCGGATCGTTGGCAAGGGCTCTGGCAATGGCTACTCGTTGTTTTTCACCTCCGGATAAAATTGAAGGAAACTGATCTGCCTTATCAATAATACCTACTTTGTTTAATAACGAACGAGCGCGGTTAACCCTATCTTTGGCAGGAATCACTTTACAAAAATCCATCGCCAGCAGAATATTTTCTAACACGGTTAATGTCGGTATTAACTGAAAAAATTGAAAAACCAACCCGATATTATGTCCCCGCCACGCATCCAATAAACTAGATTTCATCTGGGAAATATCAACATCATTAACGATAACTTGTCCTGATGTTGGCTGGTCAATACCCGACATCAGGTTTAGCAGTGTCGATTTTCCGCTCCCAGATTTACCAATAATGCTGACAAAATCGCCTTTCTTGATAATCAAGTTGACTCTGTCAACGGCATGAAATAACGTTTTATTGATCTGATAACTTTTTGATAATGCGGTGAGGCTAATACTATTACTCATTGAATATTCCCATAATTTAATGCTCTATAAGGAGCTGGCAAGTGGAATTATGGTGAGTATTAATTGATGATTCGCCTCAGCCGAGGCATTGAGACGTTTATTTTTGAAGAAGTTTCATGTTTTGATATTTAACCGAAAAAGAACAGCAGCTCATTATGATATAAGCATGCTAATTTCCTTTTCTGTATTGCGTCGGTGTTTGCTGAGTTCTTTCCTTAAAAATACGGTTGAAAGTGGCCTTGGAATTAAAACCCGCATCAAAAGCTATCGACAATACTGACCGACTGGCATTTTCAGCTTTAACGAGTTGCTGTTTAACTTCATCAACGCGGTAGCTATTGATAAAGTCATAGAAATTAGTACTCTCATTATGATTAATCACTTGGGATAGATGATGGCTAGAGAGTCCTATTTTCTCGGCTAACAAGTGCAAATTAAGTTCTGGCTCAACAAAGGGTTTATGAAGCATCATATACGTTTGAATTTGTGCATACGTTTCAGTCGCTTCTTGCTGACCAAGTCCCGATTTTTGATACTTAGTGTTGCTTGCTACTGATTCTGATATTGAATCTTCAGGCACTTGAGCTGTTGGCACATTAGTGAGTTGCCCTGAAATAGCTGAATATAGTTCAGGTCGGCGTAGCGTCTTGTAAACCATAAGATAAATAATACTCGCCAAAATAATAGTGAGGGACTTATTTACAGGTAAGTAGAATGAGGCATGGTTACTTAAATACAGCAGGGTTACGCCAGAATATCCGATCAACAGAATCAACAATATCTGCTCTATCCAACTCTTATTAACTTTTTCAAGGCTAGAGCAGGAATGTTTCAGCTTTTCAGTAAATTTTCGACTTTGCCGATGACATAAAAGATAATAGACCCATAATTGAATATAAATCCCCATGGAAAGTGCGTTGGCAAGATCGCGTATCTCACTTGAATAAATAGCTTCATTGTCAGTACTAGATACAAGCCAAGCAATAAAAAGTGTAACCAGTAAAAAGGGAATAACATGTAATAATTTAACAAATTTTATTTGCGTAATACGATTCAATTTACTCAGGTATAAATATAATACCGGGCCAATGATTAGCTGAAAAGGTTCAGGTAGGCCAAGAATTGATATTTGGTACTTCAACTTAAACTTATGCAACAATGAATTAGCGATAACACTCAAAAAAAGCGCAATAAAGATGAAAGCTAATTCTTTGTGAGAAGTGCTACTCGCTCTCAAGATAACCACAGCCATCAGGCAAGCCAAGAGAACACTTGATGCGCTGCCTACTATGTAGAAATGCTGAATGATATCTGCTGTCATATTTATGTTTAATGAGTGGTTATCAAGTATACCAATAGCTAGTGTTATGTATCTTTCGTCAAAATAATACAAATAAATGTAGATTTCAATAGTCAAGCTTGCACTTTGCTTACTCAAGCTGGCCAATTTTCTGAAAACCGTATTCAGTTTCGTGTACCAAAACTCACACCATTTAAAATAATTGACATAAATATTGAGTACAAAGTTTAACAGGCAAAAAATCGACGTGGTTTACGGGGCATTATCGACTTCTTTCGATAATGAATACCTACGTAATTATAGCTGCTGTTAAAAAAAGCCAATAAGAGTAGTTCTCAAGTGTCACCGACCCCTTTTATTGTTCCTTTTATTCTTTTTTCATCAGCCATGAAACTAATTTACCTAAAATAGGGTCTATATTATAAGTACCTCATAGTGGAGGTTTGATTATGAGTATTCAACGTAAAACATCAATGTTTAAAGGGAAACATGTCGAAGGTTCGGGGAGTATTTTGGGCAACCTTGACGCCAAAGCAAGGAAGTCTTTTGCCAATCGTGCCAACAATGCGGTTGCACACAAAGTCGAACATGAAAAAGAGCTCGCCTTTGAAAAAGAAATGAGTAAAATAAGGCATCAAAAATATGAACTCAAGCATCACCCTGTCATAATTAGGCAGCAACACCATTCATTACTCTATTGGTTGTTTTGTGCCAGTTACACCGAAATATGGCAACACTTATTCCCAAATAAAAATAAAAATAAAAATAAAAATTAACCACACAATATACTTTTGATATCAATCCGCGGCCTTACATGGAAAAGTAATGGTAAATTTAGTGCCGACACTAGGTGTGCTTTCGCAGCTAATATTACCTTTCAGTGTTTGGTGCACTAAATTATAAACAATATGCAGGCCTAAACCACTGCCACCTTGCCCGCGTTTAGTGGTGAAAAACGGTTCATATATTTTTTTCAAATCATCATCTGGTATTCCTTGACCAGAGTCTTGATAAATTAATGTCACCATTTTATTGGTTTGTTTGATTGATTGATTGAAATAAAAATTGTACCCGCTTGATTTTCAATAAAACCATGGGTTAGTGAATTTAAAATGAAGCTGGTGATAATCTGGGTAATAGCGCTGGGAGAACTATAAATTTCGAAATCATTATCACGATCAAACTCTAAACTGATCGTCCGCTTTCTTAACTTTACTGATAAACCGGTAAGCACTTCATTACAGTATATTTTTATTAAAAGGAGCCTTAAACAATCACTCGATTGATCAACGGCTACTTGCTTAAAGCTACCAATAAGCTCAGCAGCTCTTTTTAGGTTTGAAACCATCAAAACAGAGCTTGTTTCAGCCTCTTCAACAAAATAACTTAAGCTTTTTCTAGAAATGTTATTTTGATCGAACTGACTTTTTAATTCCATTGTCATATCAGACAAATAAGACGCAGCTGTTATACCAATACCGATAGGAGTATTTATTTCGTGAGCAACCCCAGCTACTAACCCACCAAGCGAGGCCATTTTCTTTGATTCTACCAATTGATTTTGGGTTTCAGTGAGCTGCTCAAAAGAGGTTTCTAATTCAGCCGTCCGTTTTTTAACACGTTCTTCTAAATGTTCTTTGTGTGCAATTAATTCCACTTCTTGCTGTTTTTGATTACTAATATTAGTTAACGTTTGCACCATACCGCCAGCCAAATTATCTTTATCGATGGCGGTTATTGATAATAAATACCACTGACCATTTTGTGGAAAAAAACTTCTTTATTGGCTATGGTACTCCCTATTTTAATTGCTTGGCAAAAAGGGCAATATTGCTCGGTGTAACTTGCTGGATGAAAAAATGAGTGGATCGGTTGATGTATTACTTGTTCAAGGTTTTTTCTTATTTGCCGTAATGCGGTTTGATTAATTTGTGCAATAACGGCTTGACTATCAGCCCTGTTCGCAGGGTGAGGAATCGCGTCATAACTATTAGAGCCAAGGGTGAGTAATTTCAATGGTTCTTGCAATGTGGTTTGGATAATGGCTTGGTAAATCATCCAAAAAGATAAAAATTTAAAGACATGACCGACAATAATAATCAGTGGATAAGCAAGCATTTTACTTACGCTGCTTTTATCTTTTTCCGCCACATGCAATCCTTCATTGGTGGCTAGCTAATTGAAATAACTATAGAAATAGATCAGTTAAAAAGCTATTTAATAATAAGACTGCTATCAATCATATCAACCAGCTAATACTCGACAATATGCTTCTGCATTGTTCTAATAACTTACGTCCATGTAAGAATCAATCAAGCGCCTGCTCTTGTTAATATTTCCTGCGCAATGATTGTTCACCTATTTATACGGAATGGTATTACTATCAAGCTCAGCCGATAATTTTACGAACTTTTGGCATGATGCGTCGACTTACTGGGATTTTTGAACCATGGGTTAATGTGAGATATCCCGTACCTGAAGTATCTCGTTTTAAGTTCTTTACAAAACTTGTATTAACTATATGTGATCGGTGTACACGCAAAAATGTTAGTGGTAGTTCATCTTCTAATTCAGTCAAGGTTGCATTGTGCAGCAACTTAGCACCACAAGATAAATTAATTTCAGTATACCCATCTGCACTACTGCAATGCGAAATTGTCTCGGTCGAAATTTTTTCTATTTTACCCGCACTTTTTATGACGACATACGTAGCAGTATCTCGCTCACTCGCCTGACTTAATGTGAGTTCAAGCCTATCGGCTCTTAGTTTCTCTAATAACCTCGCTTTAGATTCTCTGTTAAGAACAATTCCTTGTTCTATAAACAATACAAAAAGTAAAATCGCAATAAGGTAGAAAAATATAATATCCAAAAATAATGAGGGGGAAACAAAAAGTGCTACCACAAAACTTAATAACGCAAAAAAGAATATATTAGCCCTACGTTGGCCTTGATAACTTAAATATCCGGTATGTATAAGACTTAAAATTAAAGGCGTAATAATTGCTACTTGGGCTTTTTGATCATAATCATTGAATAATACAATACCAACAAGGCATGAGAATAACATTGTGCTCATGGTCAACCATATTTTTTTTACTTTAAAAGTACTTAGCACATAAAAAGAAACCGTCAAACCAAAACCCAGTGAGAATACAGTGATCAGTATTAACCTGATATCTTGAACAGGATATGGATAGGTGACAAACCCTCGGTAGACTTCAGTTATAAGTTGTGCCGCGGCAAAAAATGAAATGACACTCAAGATACATTCACGTTTTCTTCTCTTGTTTAGCAGGCCAGTAATCGCAAAATATATTCCCCCTAGAATAAAGACTCCTAGTAATAAAACTGAAGGCGAATAATGGATAAGTAAATTTTTTGTGATGCTTCCAATCGGTTTAAAGTCTATAGACTGAAGTGAACTGCCAATTTTTAGCCAATCATGATGTGCAGAAGCTCGAAATATTAGCTCATTACCTCCTCTAATTAATAAAGGTTTTTTTAGCAATATTACACTATCTAAATTGCCAGGGACTTCATATTCTTTAGCATCACCCGGTGTACCGTTATGCCCTATATATTGCCCATTTAAATAGAATTCAGCTGCCATTTTTGAGGTAATATAAAGTGCTAATGCTTCATAATTAGGCGCTTGAACTTGTGGTAAAATGATATTTAGCTTAACCCAAACATGTGTATTTCTTGGATTAATATCCTCTATTGCGGTAGTCCAGCAGTCTGCTGCTGTGAAATCAGGTAGAGCTATAGTTTGTCCTTTCTGTACAGGGCAAACTATAGCCGAATCAGCAACGCCCGTAATTTGAGTTCCCGCCTTCACAGATGAAATATTTAAGAAAAATATGCTCATTAGAAGAATAAAATAACGATGTTGGAAAAAGAACTTTGACATTATCTATCCTTAGGGCTATTTCTAGTTGTTTAAAGCAAACCATTAAACAGAAATACATGACCGTTCATAGAGTTAGGCTTGCAATATCTCAAGACAAAAACACATACTAGCATGCTAACTATTTAATAAACTTAATATTTATAAATAAAGCACACAACAAAATAAGCTAATTTATAAACTGATAGATATTAATTGTTCTTATTCTATATATTCGTTTCACTAAAGTTAAGCTTTAACAAGGAGCCTAATTAGTATGTACAAGATAGTTGTTTTACTCTTCATTTCTCAAGTCTTGTTGACTTCATGCTCTGAAAATAAACCCGATTTTCTAGCAGAGGAATTAATCGGTGTATGGTCAGGGTTATTATTTCAAACTGAAACGGAATTTGATCAGATGAAGCTAGTGCCTTTCAATCAACCTACAAAAATAATCCTTTATAAAAACGGCAATGAATCTATTTATCCATTAACTTCAAGTGATGGTGTTCTAACATTTAAAAATGATTCAGGCCTGAGGTTTGATGCAAGTTATTTTGGTGAAGAAAAAGTACTTCATGGCATGCTAACGCATAACCTTTGGGCGCAAAGTCTAAAATTTGAAAAGGAGAAAAACTATTGGTTTAGCAAAATTCGTAAACCTGAGTTTATCGATACTGACTATTTGGTTTATCTAGAATTTTATCTGGATGCTGCAGGAAAAATACAGGCAAAAATACAAAGTAATAAAGAAAATAGAGAAGATCATTTTATTATCGAACAGGTATCCTTTAATGCGAGTGATATCGACTTCAAAATAACCAATAGTCGTTTTGCAATTTCAGCCGCTTATGATTCAGCCAAGAAAAAAATTGACTTTAACTATCAAAATCAAGGCGGTAAACGCAATATAGAATTAACCAAACTTAAGCAAGACCAACTCTTAGGTTATATCCCAAGACTATCAAGCGATAAATATGAATACAAAACCCCAGATTCCCCTGATGGCATTGTTGAAGTAGCATCCTTAGAAGATGTAGGTCTCGATACTTCCCTTGTGAAATTAATGGATGAAATGACTACCGATGAATACCTTCACCTGCACGGCATCATCATCACCAAAAATCGTAAACTGGTTTTTGAAGAGTATTTTCATGGCTATCACAGAGACTATCTACACGATATAAGATCAGCATTTAAACCTTTGGCAGGATTAGCCGTAGGTAAAGCTAAAATGATAAACAGTGTGTTAAAGATAGATAATCCAATTTTAGATTATTATCCTCAATATAAAATTGAGGATATTCAGAAGAAAAAAATTACTGTTTACCACGCATTAACCATGAGCAGTGGGTTACAGAATGAAAATGAAGATAAAATGCAAAGGGAATATACTGACTGGATAAAATATAAGCTTGATCACCCAATGGAACATAAACCCGGAGATAAATACGTTTATTCTGATGGCGGCATAAATTTATTATCAGGGGTAATTCAGTCTACTACTCAGCAATATTTACCTTCTTTTATACAGCATAAATTAATGCTACCAATGAATATAGATAACTTTCAAATGCTAACATCTCCTGCTGGTAGAGGATATTTAGCGGGAAATTTTTATTTGCGACCTATTGATTTTACAAAATTTGGTTTATTGATGCTAAATCAAGGACAGTGGAATGGAAAACAGCTCATTTCAAAGTCATGGATCAAAGAGTCAACCTCACCAAAAGTCGATAAAGAGCATGGATATTTCTGGAAATTGCATGAACGCGAAGTGGGCGGAAAAATAATGACGTCGATTGAAGCTTGGGGGAATGGTGGTCAGTTTCTAATTATCATTCCTGAAATTGACATGACCATAACGCTCACTGGGGGAAATTATAACGTGTACCCCGAAATGGAACGTGGCTTTAAATTGCTAGAACAGTATATTTTTCCAGCGGTAAAGTTATAGATTTACAGGAAAGCTTTAACTTAAAAATCAATCACTTTTTCTAGTTCAGGCTCTAGTTCTAGTTAACATTAATTAGAATGGTTATCTAGCAATCGGTTGATCGCCTAAATGTATTTCGTAGATAATTATGAGAGGATAATTAAAGAATTAAAATAAAGATAAAAATCAGTACATTGCAACCAACTTTGAGCCATTTTTTACTTAAATAGTGATATGAAGGGATTTTAGAAGACTGCTTGATTATTTATTAGATAATCAAGCAGTCACTAAGATTTGCAAGCTTACATATAAACTCCAAAGCATTGATTTTATTTCACTTGTTAGACCAATCTTTACATTAAAAGTAAAAGTTATCACTATCCGTAGAAGTTCTAACACAAGCTATTAGTTTAAGAGTATATCTATTACTCATTTCATAATTAGGTATCTGCATTCAAGATTTCAGAACATTGCCACAACGTAGGTAACTGGTGTCTTGTCATGAATACATAAGATAGAAAATGTATCTTAAATTCGTTTCAGCCAGTGAAACGAAAATTATATTTAGCAAAAGCAAACGAATAAGAGATAAGCAAATAAAAAATAACCACTCTATTTAAGTAAAAAACGGATTAAATACATTGAGTTGCACGAGTGACATAGATTCACTCATGCTGATCACTCAGTTTACCTAATGAAGCCCTTAGCTATTTTTAGTATTTATTAAAAGTCTAATGAAATAATAGTTTGCTATCGTTCGTGCTGAAACTGACGTTTCCATTTTCAGCAACCCAAGGATTTGATAAATCTAAAAAATAACTGAATTTCCATAATTCTTTCCCTGTTAATTTGTCAATTGCAAGCATTGAACCTTCTCTATCTGTCCTTAAGACAAGTACTCAAGTAATTGAAAAATAAACTCATAAGGCCAACAAATGAGTAATTCCTTAATCACCCATTAACATCAGTAAATGTCAGTGAACTATTTGCCATTAGTTCTCGGTGTATCTTATTTCTAATCGTTTCAAATACAGAACCGTTATAGTAATCGAGCATAAAGCTAATACCATGATACTGAGAATTGACACTAAAACTGAAGGCGGCGTAACAACAATAGCAAGGGGGCTATTATTGAGTGGTATAGGTAATAAACCTTTTAAATAGTGAATAACGCTGAAAAATTTTAGTGCAGGAGGAAGTACAAAGTGGATAAATTCCCATCCCGCAATAATTGCAACAGGGAACAATGGATTACGAAAGATAAGTCCTGTTGCCATAAAAAGTGAACCATAGCCTATGCAACCAAGCATCGTTATGCCGAGATAAGTAAACATTTGTGCCGGGGCAATGCTGCCGGTCATGTCCGAAATTAATTGCGTCATGCCAAAAGGAATGTATAACAGCAGGTAACAAATAAGCGTTGTCAGACCAAATAAAGCCCAAGCCGAGAATAAACCTGCCAAAAATTTTCCTAGAACAATCAATTCTCTTCGAACCGGCGAAAGCAAATAATAATGCATGCTACAGCCTAATATCTCTCCTCGAAACAAGGCAGTAAAGATGGCAGCACTGCCGAGAAAAACAACAGCGCCCAAAATAAATCCAGAATAAATAAAGCCGAAAATTCGTCGTGTTTTATCTATGCTGAAATCCGTACTGGTAAAATCACCATTACTAAAGGCTAATGACAACAACAATATGATCGGAATTAAGGTTAATATATAGGCGATTAATGACCGTTTAGAAAAAAGCGTATTATTTATTTCAATCCGAACAATTGCACCTAACTGTCGAAGTAACAAGGCAGCATTATTATTCCCTGCTTTAACACTGGGTTCGTTGCTTGCATTGCTATTAGTGCTTGCATTGCTATCAGCACTGATATTAGAAATATTCATGTTAGCCTCCTTTTCACTAGCATGGGCACTAGAATTGACACTTGAATTTGTAATTGGATCAGCACTTGATCTGGTGCATGAAAGAATAGTGTCATGATGCGACTTGCTCCCCAGCAATAAGATGGCGATAAATGGCTTCCACCGTTTGATCTGCTGGACCAATGGCGTCAACTTGCCAGTTTTGTGTTAATACTAAGGTATTAAATCCCAGAAAAAATTTATTGGCATCCCGGGTCAGAATAAACAAACCATGATCGTCTTTATGAATTTGAACTTCTAATACAGCTTCTATGGTAAACATTTTTGGGGCCATTTCCATGGCATGGTGACTGCGTATATAAATACGCATAGGTTCGCCTGTTTCCGTTGCAATACCGCTTGCGTCTCCGTCAGCGACGAGATAGCCACTATTAACCATTACCAAGTGGTCAGCAATCAATTCAACTTCATGCAATATATGACTGGAAATAATAATACTTGCCCCGCCTGACGCTAATTCACGAAATAAGGCGATAACTTGAGTACGTGCCATAGGATCTAAACCATTAAGCGGTTCATCTAAAATGATCACTTTCGGCTCATGGCAAATGGCTTGTGCTAACTTAATTCGTTGCCGCATGCCTTTGCTATATCCCTCAATGCGACGGTCAGCAACGTCAACAAGATCAACTTGCTGCAATGCATTTAAGGTCGCCCTAGCGGCATCTGACTTTGTATAACCATGTAAAAGCAAGGTATTTAGGATGAATTGACGTCCTGTTACGCCCGTTGGAAAAGAATCGTATTGCGTACAATAACCAATTTGTCTAAAGAAAACTTCAGGCTGAGCAGGTGTTAGTCCGAGTACCTTAAGTGTACCGCTGTTAGGTCGCATTAAGCCTGCTATTAAGTTCATCAAGGTTGACTTGCCTGCACCATTAGGTCCAACCAAGCCGGTTATACCGGCGCCTAACGAAAAGGAAATTCGGTTGACCCCAAGTACGTCGCCATAAAACTTAGAGACATTATCAACAACTATGCTAGGCAATGATTCGGCTGCGAACTTTTGCGCGGCGTTTACTTTCTTCGTAGCGTCTAAATTGGTTGAACCTGCATTGATGGTTTTAACTGTCATAGATTCACCTCAAAAGCCCGAATTTTACGGGCCAGCAACACGGTTGCCAACACCGTGACTGTAATAAAAAATAGATAAGACGCTGTGCTTGGCATACTACTACTGCTGCTAGTCACACCATATAAACCCGATACCATGACATCAAGCGAATCAATGAAACTAACTGTGCTGCCCTTCCAACCACCGTATATATTTTCTATGGCAGCACCCAGCGCTGAGCTGAGCCAAACAAATCCAAAGAAAAACAATCTTGCTAATGCTTTCCATTTAACCCAAGCCGACACGGCGAGGGATAACATCGATAAACAAATAATCCAGATCAATGAAGAGACCACCGAGGCCAGTGGAATATGTAAATTATTTAACAGCCAAGGTTGGTCGCCCAAATTGGCATGAAAGAGGATCAATAACCAAGCAGGTATCCAGGTTATTAATGAGCCAAGTACCAATAAGACCAATAGTTTGCCAAAAACATAATTGGTTTTATTGATAGGTCTTGAAAGATAAAGTGGTAAAGCATTACTGCTGATATCGGGGGATATTAATGCCGGACCAACAAACATAACCAAGGCAAAAACCAACCACATTTGCGGTATCTGCATCCAATGAGCAAAAAAGTTGGCATCGACGATAATTAGTTTATCCAGCGGTAGGTTTAGTAAACTCAACATTTCCAAGTTATAGTTCATGTAGATCATGCACATCATAACCAGCGGAGGAATAAAACATAATACAAAAAATGCCGTAAACAATTTTGAACTAAATACATCTGCTGATGCATAGCGAAATATTACCCAAGGCTGGCGTAGTGTTGACGATATCTGGCCATGAAACCCTTGATATGCTTGTTGAAAAATAGCCATTTACGCATCCTCCATCGCACGTAAAAATATATCTTCTAACGAGTCACGTTTATAATCTAAGCTTCTGATCTGAACCTGCAATTGTTCGGCGGCCATATAAACATCTCGTATCTCTATTTGTTGTGCCAATATCACTTTTAATCGTCTGCGATTAGTCAGTGCAACATCGCAGCCTAGGCTACGTAAAGCACTAACGAAGCGGTCTCTATCTCCTTGAACGTGCATCAGTAAAAATTTTCGATCACTGCGTCTTTCTTCTTCCAGATTACAATAGATGGCAATTTTACCTTGCTTTAATACCAGTGCTTCGTCGCAACATTCTTCGACATCTTTAAGTAGATGCGATGCCATGATAATTTTGGTTTCTCCGGCATCACGGATCTCTCTGATCAGTTGTAGCATGCGTGTTCGCGCCGGTGGATCTAAACCATTGGTGGGTTCATCTAAAAATAATAATTTGGGCCCATGGACGATTGCCTGTGCCAACTTGACTAATTGTTTCATGCCTAAAGAATAGGTATCTATTTTTCGGTATCTCGCTTCACCCAAGCCGACATAAAAGAAAACTTCATGAGCGCGTTCTAACGCGTCACTTGAACTTAATCCTGACAACTCCCCCATTAAACGAACAAAACGAATACCGACCATGCCGGTAATAAAAGCATCCCGCTCAGGCATATAACCAACCATATGGCGTACGCTGTCGCTTTGGCTACTGACGTCGTAACCAAAAATTGAAGCGCGACCTGAACTTGGGCGATTAAAGCCAAGCAAAGTATTTAATAACGTGGTTTTACCCGCGCCATTAGGGCCAAGTAATCCAATGCAATTTCCTCTAACATTGGCCGTCAGCTTATCTAAGATGGGTCGACCAAAGTTAACGGATAAATTTTGCAATTCAAAAACCGCGGGCTCTGTAATACTATCGGTTTTGTCACTTCCGTTAAGGTTAAAGGCAACTTTGTCAGTGTTTGTTTCAGCTACGTGCTTATTTTTTTCATGACAAGCAACTTCCGATCCCACTTCATCTATGTTCTCTGCTTGGTTTAAACGGTCTGATTCCATTAAAATTGTCTCTTTATTCTAGGGTCTATTGACCCTTATTAGCTGACTTGCTTTTAATTTCTCTTAATATTTTATTAGCCAGGTCACTATTCAGTCGCTTCATCAAGACTCACGTTTGTCGGCGTCGACTTAGGATGATTTTCAGCTGCCCCCTCAATTAGAGATTGCAAACTCAACAGCTGTGCGATGCTAAAAGGGAGATCGGCATTACCATTTTGTACAAGCCTAAAACCATTTGGCTTCACATTAACACTGTATAGTGATGATACATTTGAGTTTAAATTTTGTACAACCTCTTTTTGCTCTGCTGATAAATTTGTTGGGATTTTATCAACAAGATCAGCAACTAATTCACCGATACGGCTAAATACTAGTGCGGAGAAATCTAACTGGTCATTATTGGGCAATAACGATTGAAACTCGCTGTCTGTTAATAAACTCGCTGAGGTTTGATAATATTTAATGGCATTTTCAAGTTGTGCCATACTCGCTGCCGCAACCAAGTAACCATCAACATAAACATAAGACAAGTTTTGAGAGTCACTCGCGTTACTTAGCCCTTGGCTACTCAACTGGTAGGCGTTGAAGTCGCTAATCTGTGTTTTTGATATAAGTACCGAAGCCCCCGTGTTCTCAGCAGCCATTTTTTCATTGATGTATACGATTAGCTGTTCGATATTCTGCTGCAGCATATTTTCGTCATAAACTTCCAAAACGACTTTCCATGAAGGTACAGGCAATAACGGTCCGTCGAGTCCGAAGGCAAATTCACCGCCTAATGTTGCTAAAACGTCTTGCTTAACTTGCTGCCATAATTGAATATCGTCGATAGAATTTTGTGCTTCATTAGTACTTTCACTTGTCGTTGCACTGTTGCCAGTAGAGGGTGCAAAATCTTCAATTATTTGTTTCATTTCTTCAATAATAATTGCTGGGTCCTTAAAGGCCGCCGCCGCTACCATGGTAGAGTCAACAGAAAAGAATTCCATTGATGCCATTGGTCCCGGAGCTGCTAACCAAGACATCATGCCTGTGCGATCACCGTCGAATAACAACTCTGCCACTAGGGAAGTACGCTCACCAGTTTGTCGCCTTTCCGCCGTTAAATATTGCACTTTGTCTAATCCGCTAAAGGCTAATCCTTTACTTGAATCCACATTTTCTGAATCACTTGCCTCTGTCATTATTTTAGCTAAATGCACAGCGCCAAGCATCTCAGTTCCTTTTGAATAGGCATTGTTTAACAAAGCATGAAGACCACTACCAACAAAATCACTTGAACCTTGTGCCAAAATCGCCTGCATATCTTTCATGGCTTCAACACCCACGGTAGCCACTAGTAAATCGTCCTTTAACCAAATTGATAACTCACCGGGAACAGCTTGTTCTGGATCATCAATAAGCGTAATTTTTATCTCATGCTGATTATCGTCGTCTCCGATACTTAAGGCTAACTGCTGCAAATGTGCTTCTATATCAGATGCGGTAGTACCCGCATCAACTTCAGATAGGATAACCGGACTAAAGCGAAAATTATTATCTGTATTATTACCTGCTCTGTTTAAAGAAATTGTCACCACAGTTTCATCACCAAGGAGGTCACCAATATCAGCCAGACTTGCCATGATGGCATCCAACTGTTTGGTATCAACCTGTAAATCGTCCCCCATACCCTCTAACGTATTAAAATGAGACTTAAACAAGTCGTAGACTTCGGCTATTTTTTTAGGCGCATTGGGTACTGCTATGTAAGCAACGGTATTAATGGGTGAAAGATCAAGTAAACGGGTCGAATAACGTGGAGCCGTATCTATCACTGTATTGAAATCTTTTTTGAGGGCTGACAATGTACTAAGCATATGAATATATTTGTCGGCATCTCGACTCCAGGATATTTCATCCGCAATTTTTAAGGCGACGGAATCATAGCGCGAGCTTATTTGATCACCGGGTAACAAACTTTCGCTAATGCCTTTTTGCAGCACCTGAACTTCACCTTCAATAACGGCTACGCGAGAGCCCATGGTGCCATGCCCCACTTCGAAGATAGTACCTGTAACGGATACCAACACTTCATTGGTTTTAACAACTAGCGTTCCTGAGCCTTGAGGTGAAGCTTCAACTAATATTTTTCCCCGCTCTACATCTATGCGATTACCTGAGCCGCGTCGAACCACACTCAACTGCGTACGTTCATTCACTTCAACGCGTGACCCGTCGTCAAGTACCAAAAGTGCACCACCGTTTATGGAAGTACGAATATTTTGGTGTCCTTCAATCCAGACTCCTTCTTTTAATGGCGTTAACTGCCCTTGTTCAACAAGAAATAAATCCCCTTGTATCTCCTCTATCAATACTAAATCAGACTGATCTAAAGACGGGAGTTTAGGTAAGATCATGAAGGCTGTAAACGCTACAACGACCATAGCCGCTGTGCGGATAAACCAGTTTGACATTGTTCGCTTTTTGGACGTTGGATTATGGGAAATAGTTTGATCCTGTGAATCGCTCTCATCGCCTTTAAGGTCCATTTCCGCTGTATTATTTCTAGCATTCGTTAGCGCACGGCGTAAAGGAATAGAGCTTCTGCTCTCCTCTTCAAATAGTAACGTTTGCGCCGGAGAAAGTTGTTTTTGCAAATAATCAGGGATTGCCGCGATATAATCGTCAATTGAATCTAATTTCAACGAATTAGCTGATGCGTTTTGGACTACAATGTTATTCGCTGCATTTGTATTAGCAGCGTTGAGTAACTGCTTAACGCGTTCACCAGCGGCATGCATCTCTGCCTGTGGTGGAATATCGGCTTTGACGGATGCTATCGCTGCATCGATCAAATCATTTTTTTCATTACTGTTGTTAATGTCATCTTTCATAAATTATCTCCTGAAAATTCATTCAAAAATTTCTGCAATTGCTCGCGAGTTCTATGAAGCTCTACGGCGATACTCGCTGCTGACGTGTCCAGCATTATCGCAATATCAGCATTACTAAAAGCTTCAAAATAACGTAAAGCAAAAATTTCTGCTGCTCGTTGGTTTAAGCTTGATAACGCACTGCGCAATTGTTTACGTAATTCAGTTTGAAGCAAATCATTAGCCCCACTCAAACTCGCGGGCCCTGCTTGTTCATCGATATCTTCAAAATCAAGTATTTGTCTTCGTCCTTTACTACGAAGAATATCAAGACTGGCGTTAATGGCGGATCTGCACAAATAGTTTTTAGGATTGACTCCTGCATGGTCATTACCATCGCCAGAACGCTTGAGCAAACCCAAAAAGACAGACTGCAACACATCTTCAGCGTCGTGAGTATTGCCCGATATTCGATAGGCAGCCAAATAAACACGCTCATGATGTTCGCGGAATAGCTTATCGACAAAGGCTGGACAGATTAAATCAAGTCCGCCTGTTGCATTGATACGCTGTTTTTTAATTTTGATAGATTCATTTCCCATACTAGTTAAACGATTTACATCTAGAGATATTAACAACTAAATAAAAATATTTTCTGATTTGGTAAAAAACTAATGCCATTTGAATAAAAATGCGAGCTTAAGGATAGGTAATAACTTGCAGCATAAGCGGATGAAATTAATGGTAAATATTTGTAGAAAGAGAAGTTTACCTAGCAATAGATTGTCCCTGAATAAATCGCAATAAAAGTTATGTCGTATGACTTAAAAATGAAAGTTAACATATAGAAAAAAAGGAGGAATTTGAGATATTCACATACGAGGCTTTACATAATAGAAATCAAGCGGTTACTAAAATTAGTGAGCTGACACTACAAGTCAACATAGTCCATTAAACGTAAACGTTCATCTAAGGCGTGTATAGTATTCTTCTGCTCAATAAAGCCAACAAATATTGGCCATGGTGCAATACGAGCCATTTTGAATTGGCTTAGTGTGAACCCCGTTTCGAGAATAGCTTGTAACTTCTTTAAAGGTAAAAAATGTTCTTCGTCTAAAAGATCCATATTTAGTTCATCACGACATAGTCGAACAAGCTCATCCCACATCCCTTCTCAATCCCAGCTTGCACTTGGATAGCCATGAATAAGAAGTAATACGGGAACACTGGCGTCGCCACCTTCTCGGGTAAAGATTTGATAACCATTTAGTGTTAAGTATTCACCCTGCTCTTTCCACTCGTTTAGGATAATCATACATAATCACCACATGGTTGAGAAAACCGAACTGCCCACGGGTTAACATGGGCAGGTAAACGAGCTGAATAAACACTAACGTCTTGCATACAACTTTTCTACTATATAAAACGAGAGGA
>Ga0209292_1000265_pt1 | contig 72433 bp, 46 predicted proteins | sample GOMGulsemesocosm_2_FD_184634 | JGI IMG/M metagenome (GOLD analysis project Ga0209292, IMG submission 184634) | Methane-oxidizing microbial communities from mesocosms in the Gulf of Mexico - GOM9C Gulf of Mexico (SPAdes) (version 2) | ecosystem: Environmental > Aquatic > Marine > Cold seeps... | reverse complement strand
TAATCCAAGCTGCATCTAGTAACTTTAACTCTTCATTATTTTTACCTACTCCGGCTTGATTGAAACATAACAGCTTATTATAGAGTCTTATCAGCAATAGCCACATAGTGTTTATACAATGATGACACCTCTGCGATGGGGGGCGAAACGAGCGATTGATTATGCTGAGTTCAAGGTTAATTAAGTTGATGAAAGGCAATACAAAACCTAGCTTATGATATGGCTATTATAAAAGCCGTAATTAAATGCAAACAGAGGTGGGTTTAAATGCTTGATAAAGGTCTCAGTTGCTATAAACAATGAGACCATTTATCGGTAGTTAAAAATAGACTTTCCATGTAATAATTAACTTGATGATTTGGCCAGTATTTTCTTCAATTGTTTTTTCATCATAACTAGTTTTTCAGGAAATTTTGCTGCTAAATTTCTATCTTGATGTGCATCAGTGGTTAGATGATAAAGCTGTTCTTGTTTTGAAAATCCTGACTCATTACCTACTCGAACAGCATATCCTTTGCCCTTGTGAGGCGGTATGTAAACCCAGCCATTTTGATGGTAAGCCAGAGTGTTTTGCATGCCTTGTACAATCATAGAATGGCGGCCAATCTTATCTAGTCCCATTAAAGCATCCAATTGGTTTTCACTATCTATACTGTTTGACTTCTGGCCAGTCAAAGCTGCCAATGAGCCGAGAATGTCATGCTGAGCAACAAAAGCATTAGATTTCTGAGGTTTTATTTTTGCCGGCCAACGTACAATGAATGGTACATGTGTTCCTGCATCTAATAGGCTATATTTTCCACCTCTAAACGGCCCCCATGGTGTGTGTTCACCTAACTTCTCTACCGCATTATCCTGATATCCATCATCTAAAACATGGCCATTATCCGAAGAAAATATTACTAAAGTATTATCACTTAAACCTAAGTCATCAAGCTTCTTCATAAACTGACCTACTGCCCAGTCAGCCTCTAAAATAGCATCTCCTCGTGGACCCATACCTGATTTTCCAGAAAAACGCTGATGAGGTAATCTCGGTACATGAGGTTGATGAAATGCGTAGTATAAGAAAAATGGCTTTTGTTTATTTCGCTCAACAAAATTCACCGCTTCATCAAGAAATAAATCTCCCATATCTTCATCTACCCACATGGCAGATTTTCCACCACGTTGAAAGCCAATGCGTGATACTCCATTTAGAATGCTATCTTGATGCCCTTGAGATAACTTGACCTTAAGTAGCTCAGGATTATTTTTTCCGGTAGGCTTTCCTGAAAAATTAGTTTTGTAGCTTACTTCTATTGGATCATTGAAATCTAAATTAACCACGTGACCATTTTTTACATAAACATTAGGCGTACGGTCATTAGTAGCTCCCATAATATAGGAGTAGTCAAAACCAATATCATTAGCGCTGGGAGTAATTTTTCCATTCCAATTAATTTTGCCGTTACCTAAGCCCAAATGCCATTTGCCAATTACCCCTGTGCTATACCCGGCTCTTTTCAGGGTTTTTGGTAAGGTATCTTGCTCTGGCGAAATTATTAGCGGTGCATCACCCTTTAGAACTCTAGCTTTCTTTTTTCGTAATGGGTAATCACCCGTGAGTAACGAATAGCGACTAGGTGTACAAGTAGCTGCAGTAGCATAGCCATTTTTAAATAGAATGCCGTCTTTCGCTAGTTTATCTATATTGGGAGTACTTAATGAACCCGCGTTATAGGCACTTATATCCCCATAACCAAGATCATCAGTATACAAGATAACAATGTTTGGCTTATTCACTTCATTTGCATGGCACAATGCGCCAATGAAAAGAGACAAAACCAATACTGACAAATTTGATTTTTTCAAACTCATTATTTTTCTCACTTAGTTCTCCACGCTCTAACAATCAATAGTTTTTATATAAAGTAATTCCATCACTAGATTCTTAGATTTACTAATAAAAATTACCATCAGCATATCCGGTATCATGTTGTAGGGAATCACGTAAGTATCAACAAAAAAACACTATGCCACTTCTACTTAACCGTTGAGTTAATGCTCATTAGCAGTGAAGTAGTAGAATTAATAGAAGTATCAAAACCTAATTCCCAAAACATCACTCCTAAATAACCTTTTTCTTTCATCATCAAGGTGTTTTTCTTTATTTCATTAACAGTCATATAGTTGATGTTAGTTATTTCTTGAACGCCTATTTGTTTGGCTTTAATTATTTTACTGTAAGCCATGGTTTTACCTGTTGATATATCTTTACCATAAAAAGGCAAACCAACAACGAGCTTTTCATTATTTAATGCTACTTTCTCAATTAGCTCAACGGCATAGTCTATTTGCTGCTGAAAAGTCGTTAAGCCATTAATCGGCTCATAAACCATCAAGTTGATTTGATGCACATAAGGTTCTACTTGTTTAGCAAACCGAACTTGCTCTGGGTTATAGGTAATTGCCGCGGTTACAATAAGTTCATTTTGATTAAATTCATGCTGTAAGGCTTTAAACAGTAACAAAGCGTTTGCCTGTTCTTGCAGAGTTTCTGGATATTCCCAGTCTATATCAGCACCATCAATTTTGTATTCTTGACAGAAGGCCCTGATATTTTTAACAAAGTTTTTTCTTGATATTGGGTTGGCCGCCATAACACTAAAGTGTGCAGAGTTCTTTTTAGCCCCACCAATACCAATCAACAGCTTTACCTTGTTAAAGCCCTTTTTGCTATTGGTAAGCAATTCAAGGTCGGTTAATGTTGATGGTAGTAAGTTTAGGTCTCCTTTGGCATCCACTGTGATCAATTTATATATCAATTGATCTATATGTTCATACACCTTAGGTTCAAACTTGCTCATAGTGTTGTACTTTTGATAAGCAACTATTTTGAAATGTTGTTCAGCATAAGCTTTGCATTGTAAAATCAAATAAATAAACAACGAAATGCCTATCCATTTAAATGATTTACCTGGTTTTTCTGACTTGATTTTATAGTGCATCACTCTGACCTATGTAATTAAATTCAAACTCATTCGTTATAAAAATGAATTCACATCCGTTAATGATTAAGTTTGATGATTTTAAACATGTTGTACTATAGGCAGATCCTGATAAAAGCATCAGTAATTGACCGATCACCTCCAAGGTTTTTAATAAAACATTAGTTGATTATCCGCTATTGTTCGCTTGTTTAAACTAGAAAATTTAAGTTCTCTGCAAAACAATAATGTTCGGGCTTTCCCTACATATTTTCCCGTCAATAACCTTACAATATAATACTCAGTCCCCCGATAGCATGTTTTTTCGACAAGGCTCACCATTTAGAAAGAAATCAAAAACGACTTCGTTTACTTTTTAGCATTACTATTTTTTTTGATAGCTCAGGTAATGTTCTAAAGAATAAAGGCGATTGGAATTAGGGTTTCTATAGATTAATAGCTCAAAAATATACCGAAGAGAGTCTGCTCGAAACAAGGTTTTAATATTAAATTATCACTACATTATTTCAGCTCTCAATTATAAAAATGTTTGAGGAAGTCGATTAACATGAAAATACTAACCACTAAAAGAAATAGTGTTGCTAAAGCAGTATCCATTGCTTTAATGCCCATTCTTCTAAGCGCCAGCTTTGCCACTTATGCCGATGATGAGATTAATAAAACAAAAAAAGCTCAGCAAAAAGAAAAAGATAATGAAATTGAAGTTATAGAAGTAACCAGTTACCGCGATAGCATCATGAGCTCATTAAATGCTAAACGATCGAACAATTCAGTTATGGATGCAATTACTGCCGACGATATCGGTAGCTTTCCTGATGATAATGTTGCGGAATCACTACAACGTATTCCGGGTGTATCAATTACCCGAAGCCTTAGCGGCGAAGGAGAAAGTGTTAGTATCCGAGGTTTTGGTCCTGGTAAAAACCTCTCATTAGTTAATGGGCAACAGCTTACAAGTAGTGCCTTTAACTTCGAAAACTCCCTCGGCCGTGGGTATAACTACAGTGTTTTGCCATCAACTATAGTACAACGCGCCGAGGTTTATAAATCTACTGAAGCATATCTTCCTGAAGGTGGTGTAGGCGGTACAGTGAATATTGTCACACGTAAGCCACTTCGCCAAAGCAAAGAGGTATTATTGGTTACTTCTGGCTCTCTAGGTCACAATACTTTATCAGGTAGTTATAACCCTAAAATATCTGGTTTACTTAGTTGGAAACCTTCAGAAAAATGGGGGGGACTAGCAAGCGTTGACTATTCTGATAAAGATACCCGTCGTGATTCAAATTCAGTGTTAGTTTATAAAAAACAAAGTTTTACTACACAAGATGGTAGTGAATTCAATGATGTTATTGTACCAAGTGCTAACGCTGCTGCTATATTTACCCAAAATTTAGAACGTAAAACTGGCATGGTTACCCTGCAATATCAACCAAACGACGCTATAGATATGAGTTTTAATTATCTACGTAGTGATGTCGAAGGCCATAACTTTAACACTGCTTTATTATCATTAAATCACCAATTTAAACATAATAAAGCTGGCACAGTATTAGATGCGACACTTGATGACGCTACCAATACTATTACTAGCATTGACTATGCTGCACCAAGTAATGGCCGTGCTGGTTGGATTAATGCAAGTTATCGTGATACTGAACTCACCAGTGAATCTTACCATTATGATATAAAATGGTTAGGCGATAACTTTACACTTAAAGGCGCAATCGGCGCTTCAAAAGCATCAGGTGGTTATGGCGATGTTAACTCAATAAAAACAGTTGTTTCTGGTCGCTCTAACGTAGGTATTGACGACGGCATTGGCTATACAAAGTATCACGATACTGACGTAAATAACTTAAGTGATGCTGGCACTTGGGGCCATGGTGGTGGTGTTAATTTTACCGAGAATGACAATAGTTTTTTAACGATCGACGCTGAATATTTTTTCGATGATAATTTTTTCACTTCGGTACAGCTTGGCTCACGTTTTACTAAATCGAGTCAAGATAATCGTCAAATAAGAAAAGGCAGTGATTACCACTTAGCTACAGACGCTCATGACGGATTACGTAACGGCGTAACTGCGAGCTTCTTTTCAGATCTAAGTACTACCCCTGGAGATTTCCATAGTTCTTTATCTGACAATGCTGTAAGTAGTTATCAATATCTTGACCCTCGCAACATGGATTTAGCTAATCTTGGTATTATTTACAATACCCGTCCACACGAAGGCCTATCTTTTAGAGTAGAAGAAGAAACAACTGCTTTCTATGTGCAAGGTAACTTCGAACATGACTTTGACGATATGATACTACGCGGTAATATTGGTATACGTACTAGCGATCAAAATACCACCACACATAACTTTTCCAGCGATTTAAACTGGAAAGATGCTGACGATTTAGCCATTTTAAAAGCTTTTTCCTATGATTACCAAGAAAAAGGTCAATCAAATAAAATATTACCAAGCGCTAATTTAGCGTTAGATTTACAAAATGACTGGGTAATACGTGGCGCCTTTTCAACAGTAATCACCCGCCCAGCCTTTCAGGAGCTAGCACGACAGTTATCCATAAAAGATATCAAGGAAGACGATCAAATTGAAGGTGGCGCAACGCGTACTGCTAAAAAAGGTAATGCAGATCTCGAAGCATTTGAAGCAAATAAATATGACCTATCTGCCGAGTGGTATTACAACGAAGGCTCAAGTATCAGTCTTGGTGTATTTTATTATGATGTTAAAACCTTCGTAACAAATAAAGAAACACAAGAAGACTTACTTAATGACGGCGATCTTTGGTTAGTTAGCCAGCCAGTTAATGAAAGTGGTGGTAGCCTTACGGGCTTAGAAGCTGCGATATCTCATCAATTTACTAACTTGCCCGCACCATTCGACGGTTTAGGTATGCAATTAAATTATACTTATATCGATAGCGAAACTAAGGCATTAAATCCTTTAAACGATGAACAACTACCATTAGCGGGTTTGTCTAAGTCGACATATAATGCCGTATTATTCTATTCAAAAGGCCAGTGGGACGCACGTTTATCTTATAATTATCGTGATAGCTACTACGAGCAACTTCAGTGGGAAATGCCACGTTTTAGTAATGAAATAGCCCGCTTAACCGCGAAAGTTAAATACAAGTTTGAAAATAATCTTAGCCTTTACCTTGAGGGTTCTAACTTAACCGACCATCAAGACTCTCGTTACATTGGTGATCCATCTCGCCCAATGAGAACAGGTGTTGGTGGCCGAAACTTCGCAATAGGTTTTAACTATATTTTTTAGCCAATAGCTTAAAGGATTTTCTAATTATTGCCGCTGGTTTCAGCGTTAAAAAAGGTTGTTGGCTTATTTGGCCAACAACCTTTTTTTTTGATAAATTTAATATTGAAATTTAACTGTTAAGCTCTATTTCGAACCAACGTTAAGGTTATGACTTAGATATTTAATAAACTTGGCAGGCAGAGTCCCGTATCACTAAATCAGGTAAAAATACCGAAGCATCGGGTATATCATTTTTTCTGATATGAGAAATTAACAACTGGGTCGCAGTTTTAGCAATCAATGCATTTGACTGTTTCGCGGTCGTTAATCTCGGTAAGCTTTGTCGCGAGAATGGACTGTCTTCAAACCCAACAATAGACAATTTTTTGGGCACAGAAATACTCATAAAACCAGCAGCAAAAAGACAACCTGCCGCAATCTCGTCGTTACAGGCAAATATAGCCGTTGGTTGATTATCTTGCATCAATAATTGAAAAGCCCTTTCTACTCCTGACTCGAATGAAAATATCCCATCAACAATAAAACCTTCATTCGCAGTTAATTTATTTTCATTTAGTGTTGCTAAATAACCTGCGAACCTTTGCTTTGCTGAACCGTGTGACTTGTCACCTTGCAAAAATGCAATATCTTTATGGCCTAAATCAATCAGGTATTGAGTAAGTTCGGCTGCGGCTTTGAAATCATCTATGCAGACTGTTCGATCGTCATCACTACTATTGCTTGAAATTATTTTCACGTAAAAAATATTGTTTTCATCAAGGTTCGATAACAGTTCAGGCATTTCAGATAACGGCGGGGTTAGCACTAAACCAGCCATTTTACTGCGCCTAACCATAGTAATAATATCGTCACAAATATTAGACGACGTTGCTTTACATGGACGAATAAATAATTCTAAACCATTTTCCAAGCAAACTTCTAATATGCCATTTTGCAGCTCAATAATATAATGGCTATTAGGGTTATCATAAACAAAGCCAATAGACGAAGGTGCTCCCCGCAATTGACGTGCGCTGATACTAGGCTGATAATTTAATGCCTTGATCGCTTGCCATACTTTTTCTTCTTTACTAACACATACATATCGCTCTTTGTTGATCACCCGCGATACGGTTTTAGATGAAACGCCAGCTAAGTGTGCAACATCTGTCATAGTTACTTTCATAGTATCTACCTAATTTTACACCGTTGGGGATTATTCACTGACAAACTAAAAAACCAGTGATGAACGTTAATCACTGGTTTACTTTTAGTCCATTTATAATGAATAGCTTTGTTTAAAACTGATAGTTAAAACCAACGGTATAACTTTTGCCTGTTTCACTCGTTTGGTAAGGACGTGTTGGGTCGCCAATATAACGTTTATTCACTTGGCCCGTTAAGTTATTACCTTGCAGATAAACACTAAAATCACCGGTTACGTCATATTTTATTTGCGCATTCAAACGTTCTATAGACTCATTAAAGCGTGGTAAGCCAAATTGTACTTGCTCATAATATTCAGAGCGGTAGTTATAAGATATTCGTGCATTCCAGTCACTCTTACTATACATAAGTACAGTGTTATAGGTTTTATCTGATAGGCCTGGTAACGCTAGTTGTTCATCAGTTAACGGATTTAATTCTTTTGTTTCACTATCAATAGCGGTGTAGTTAAGTTGAACACCTAAGCCGTCAAAAGGTGCCGGCAAAGTAGTAAATTGATGAGTAAGTGCTAGTTCTACTCCAGTTAACGTACCACCATCTTTATTTTCAGGTCTAACAATGGTCCACTCCCTACCTTCTATTTCTTGAAGGCTCTCTACGTCTGCAACGTAAGTTTTTACATCATAAAAGAATAAACCTAGGCTGATACTAGAACCTTCGCTGTAATACCACTCAGCTGATAAGTCATATTTGTCAGCTTCAAAAGAGTCTAAATCTGGATTACCTGTTTTTGCTTGAAGCGTGCCACTAGGGTCATCAAGGTTATCTTCAGTATCTCCTTGGTAAATAAATTGACGAGCTAACTGAGTATAATCAGGACGCGAAATAACTGTTGAATATGCGCTCCTTAATACCACATCATTTTGTAGATCTAAAATAACATTAAGACTTGGCAATAAATTATCAGATTCACCATGCTCTACGTTATCGAAATTAAAGTTGAGTGAATCTTCTGAAGTACCCGCAATTTTGTGGCCATGCGTGGTTTTGTTACTGGTAAAGTTAGATACTGTAGTACGCTGATGGCTCGAACGTAAACCCAAATTACCACGCAGCAGTACATCGTCAAAATCATACTCGAAATTAGCTTGAACATACACCGAAGCAATTTCTTCATCTACGTCAAACGAATTACCTAAATGAACTCTATCAGTGTGAAGAACGCCAAAATCTTGCATATTATTAAAACTCAAAAACTGATAGTTATTCATTAAATGAGACGCTTCTCCACCTATACCACTAAGAAAGTCACCTTCTATAGATGATAATTCTCCTAATTCATCTGCGGTTAACGTACGTAAACCAACATGAGCGTCTGTCACTTTATGGAAATCATTTACCGGAATATGCATGCGCTGCTCTAGGCTGCTTTCGGTATATTTAGCACCAAACATAATCGAGGTAATAAAATTATCTTCTAAAAAATACTCGCCATCGAAAGTAACATAGTTATTTTCATTTTCAGTTGTTTTGCTATTAGCTGCGTAACCCCATGTTTTATTGTCGCTAATATCGCTAAAGTCTTCATCATGATATTCAATATAACCAATACCATCGTCAATGCTGACTGTTGACGGCCCATTAATAACAATACGTTGATAACCAGCATTCCCAAAACCACCTGCAGAGTCAGATGTACCAATAGCACCTCTTAAGGTTAAATAATCACCTAACCATTTAACTTGTAAGTTAGCCATTTTGTTTTTTAAAGCTGATTCTCGCTCAATAGCGGCAGCCCAGCCAGAGCCTTGTGCTCCCAGTGGATTAGCTTTATAAGAGATAGAGGAAATAGTATTAGATGCTTCGTCAAGCGTTGCATCTAATACTGTGCCCGCTTTATGGTGTTTAAATAAATGACTACGTGAGATCAAGTTGGTATTTAAATTATCACCTGACATGTCGCCTTGCAGATAATCAAAAACGATATCAAGTTCTTCAGTTGGCTGATACTGAAGCGTTAACATGGCGTTTTTTTGCTCACGTGTTTGGCGAAACATTGCTCCACCAATAGCTCCAGGAACTAAAACATCAGTAAAAGTATCCCCTTTTACTGTGGTAAACGTTTGGTTTTTATAATTTAAAACTTCAACAGCATCACGTCTTGATTCTTTATCAGAGTAATCAAAACTTAATGAGGCCCCAAAATTATCACTGGCTTTCCAGCTTCCTAATAATGAGTGTCTAGGTGTGGCACTTTCAGATAATGTATTATAACCGAGTGAACTTTTTGCTAAAAATAAGAACTGATCTTTTTGTAATAATGGCTTGCGGGTAACAATATTAACCGTACCACCAACACCACCTTCAGGTAAGTAAGCTTCACTCGATTTGAATACCTCAGCACGCTGAACCATAGTTGGCGGTAAAACACCGTAATTTGTGCCACGGCTTAAATTATTTTCTAAATTAAAAGAGCTAGTCGATAATTGCTGCCCATTAATTAATGTTAAATTTTGACCTGGGCTAAAACCTCGAATACTTATACTTTCACCGTCACCATTTAGGCTTCTGGTAATTGAAACACCAGGAATTCGCTGCAAAGACTCTGCAACGTTATTATCAGGAAAACTACCAATATCATCGGCAACGATAGAGTCAACCACTGAATTTGCATTACGTTTAGCATTTAAAGCACTGGTAAGACTGCTACGAAAGCTTGTGACTTCAATAACTTCCATTTCTTCTTTTTGTATTTTTTCTTTTGCAGTCTTTTCAACTGTTTCAGCAGCAAAAGTACTAAAACTGGCACTTAAAATAATCGGCATTAGTGCAAAAGTCACTGCTGCTGCTACTTTATTTTTTCTACATTTTATGATGTTCATATTTATTCCCAAGCATGTTTTGTTTATTGAAAACCTCGTACGTTTTTGTACTTACAAAAAGCAAGATGAATAAATCAAGTATGTTCAGCTAAACTTATTCTTGCGTTTTGTATCAAACTCCATTTGGTCTTCCTTTAGAAATCATTGGTATGAACTTATTAATACGTTCTTTTATTTTGCCACAAGCAGATTCACTCAATGACAGTTACCTTCTTGACTTCTATCTATACAATGCGCTTTGAAAATATATCTTTCTATCGGCGTATCCGGCATCAAGGAGTAAGGTTTTTAGTAACCACCTATAGGGCTTACCCTACAAGGGGGTAACAAATAAATCTTTAAAATATAAACAACGAAAAATAACAGTTTACAAGCCTATATAGTATAAACTAAGTTATAGTAATCTAATTAACACCCACCTTATAACGGTGGTTACTATAAATAATAACCATAAATTAAATTTAAGTAAAATCATCGGGGAAAATAGCTAAGCAGGAAAATCCTGCCCCATAAGTTGATCGCTCAGGAGTAAAACATGTTGAAAATTTTATTGGTTGATGACCATTCTGTCGTAAGAGCGGGTATAAGACAAATACTCCAAGAAGCTGACTTTGCGGTTGAAATAAGCGAAGCTGCCGATGCTGCATCAGCCCTAAAATTAATCCGTCAGCAAAACTGGGATTTAGTATTACTCGATATACGTTTACCTGATAGAAGCGGTGTTGAGTTACTAAAACTGATAAAAGCTGATAAAGCAAAACTGCCCGTACTTATTTTAAGTACCTATCCTGAGTCTCAATATGCAGTAAGGTTAATCCATGGCGGAGCTGCTGGTTATCTATCTAAAGATGCTGACGATGAGGAAATTCTCAATGCCGTTAAAATTGCTGCTAAAGGAAAACGATATTTAAGTGCTGAAGTAGCAGAGCTTTTAGCAAACCATATTAGCCGAGGCGTATCAGATGAGAAAATGGATTGCTTGCATGAAACGCTTTCTGACCGTGAATACCAAGTATTTTTAGAGCTAGCTATTGGTTCGGGTCCAAATATAATTGCCGATAAACTCAACGTCAGTGCTAAAACCATCACCACGCACCGCGCTCGTATCTTACAAAAAATGGGATTTAGTAATAATGCTGAAATTGTTTTATATGCTAATCGCCACGATCTCATTAATTAAACATTAGCTTAGATGATGATAAAACCAGTACAGTTTATTTTTCTTTTAACTCTACTACTGACCAGTAGTTTTATTTGCTATAACAATTGCCAAGCAAGTGAAGTTATAGCAAAAACGAGTAGCACTTCAGAGCAATGGCGAAAAGACTGGCTAAGTCCCCAAGAACAACAGTGGCTAAGCCAACATCAAGTAATTACTCACGGTATGGTTGGAGGAAAAAGACATATGCCGTTTGAATATACTGATGAAACAGGCCAGCACCAAGGGTTAACTTCTGATTATTTAAAAATAATCAGTGAAAAATTGGGTATTAAGATACATTCAACACTTCGCACTTCAAAATTTTTAGGTTTGGCAAATGCGCTTAGAGCAGGTGAAATAAATTTTGCTTCATACTTACCCAAAACTACAAACTTACAAAAAGATGTACATTTTAGTAAAGCGATAATAAAGATGCCGGTCGTCTTACTTGGCAGACAAGATGCTCCCATTATTCCAGGCTTAGATTCCTTACAAAGTGAACGAGTGGCTGTTCAATTTGGTTCGTATGCACACGCCTTTTTAGCAAGAAATCACCCTAGTGTAGATATCTTTTTTGTTAAAACGACAACTGAAGGTTTACAGGCATTAGATGATCTTGAAGCTGACGTATTTATCCATAATGTTTTTTCAGCTGAGTATTACCAACGAAAATTAGGAATTACCGGCTTAAAAGCACTCGCTACTACATCATATGACTACGAAATAATGTTTGCGATGTCTAAAGAAATGGCCCCCTTAATACCGATTATAGAAAAAGCCATAACTGATATTTCGGAACGAGAAAAGCGCTTAATTTTTGATAAATGGATTAATATTCAAATTGAAAAAAAACTCGATATTGAGCTGGTTATTCAATCGATACTGTTCGTTACTATTATTATCATATTAATTATTGCCCTATTTACTTATTGGAACCGCCAACTAACAAGGAAGGTTGCCGAAAGAACCTTCGAACTACGTAATTTAGCCCGACATATGCAACAAGTACGTGAAGAAGAAAAAGCAAAACTTGCCAGAGAAATTCATGATGAACTAGGACATACGTTAACAGCACTTTCCATTGGTATAAGACGCTTAAGAAGCTGTAAAGATGAACGTCAGCACATAGAAAAATCTAGAGAGCTCAGCGAATTAGTAAAGTCAGCTTCACAAACGTCAAAACAAATAATGACAGACTTACGGCCCAGCATTTTAGAAGATTTAGGTTTAGTTGCTGCCATAGAATGGTTAGCTCGGGAATTTAAATCTAGACATGAGGTTAATTGTCACGTTACCGCTCATGAGTCTCAAATAGAACTCAGTGAAGAAGCCGCTATCGCACTATTTAGGATCAGCCAAGAGTCATTAACCAACATAGCTAAACATGCACATGCAAGCCGAGTTGAAATAATTTTAACTTCACAAGAAAACGACTTACTGTTGCTAATTTCTGACAATGGACAAGGATTAAAATTAGACTGGTCTACGAAAGAAGGTTCTTATGGTTTACAAGGCATGCGCGAACGAGCCTTAGCACTAGGCGGAGAGCTAACCGTTGATAGTAAAGAAAATCAAGGGGTAAAATTACTGGTACGTATTCCATTTGAATCTTAAGTTTAAAAATTACTTTTAAGAAGCTTAATTTTAATTTAACTTAGTATGAATTTTGATACTTCCTACGCTTTCACTACTTACAAATACCGTTGCGGTGACGATATTTTGTTTTATTTTTTCACCTTGCATAGCTAAATAAGCCATATGTACGCCTTGGTAGCCCATTTGAAACGGCTGTTGTAAGAATATGCCATGCACATGGCCTGTTTCCAAACTTTTGATAATAACTTCATCTGCGTCAAAACCAATGTGTAATATATCAGTTTTATTAAGACGCTCTAGTGCTTTAATGACTGCAATAGTTGTTATTGCATTTGGCGTGAAAATGCCATCAAAATTATCGACATTTTTAAGTAATTCAAAAGCTCTTGATCTGCCCAAGCCTATTGTTGTGCTGAGGTGTTCATCAAGGGTAATCTCAAGACCTGCCTTGATAACCTCTGCTTTAAAGTTTTCTTCTCTTAAGCTTGTTGTTTTTACATTTTTATCAAAACGCAGCATTGCGATTTTCCCTTTCCCCAACAGCGCCTTTACCATTTCCTTACCAGCCTGTGATCCTGCTTGTGCATTATCACTTGCAATTATGCTAACTACGTCACCTCCCATATCACGGTCAATATAAACAGTGGGAATACCTATAGCTTTAAGCTTGTTTACATCCGCTTTTCGTTCGGTAGAGTTTGGTGCTATAACTAGAGCGTTACAACCATTTTTTTCAATAAAATAATTGATAATCGCTCTCTGTCCAAGCTGATCTGTTTCATCAAATGTGCCTCGAGTATAAACTTTTATGCCGAGTTCTTTAGCGGCTTGGTTTGCCCCTTTATAAACATCATCCCAATAGCTACTTACTCCTGCACCAACCACACCAATACATCTTGATGCTGCAGAGCAGCCAAAACTAATCAGTATTGAAAAAGTAATGATTAATGAGAACAGCCCAGCTCTAACAGATATCATTGCTCTTCCCTTTTCATCAATTTACAGTAGCAAGAAATGCTATTTACTCGTTAGAGTATAAATATAAATCCTAATTTTTCTAGATATCCGACATCATTGCAGCAAGAGAATATTAGTTTTCTTGCCAAAAACTTGCTTCACCTTCAACATTTTGTTGATATTTTGCTAATTTTTCACTTAATTGTTTAGTTAATTCTTGTTGCTCTTGGGCTCTGTTGATACTTTCTGATAAATCATGTTCGACTTGAAACAATAATGGTGCTTGTTTAGATGCTTGAAAACCATAATTATCATCAAGTTGAGAATAAGTGCTAGTCATTAACTTCCATGGCCCACTCCTTAAGGCAGTCGCTTGATTTTTTCTACCAGAATAAACAAACTCAAATGGCTTAACCGTTGATTCATTAGCGCCAATCAAATAGTTAGAAATGTCACGACCATCTATAGAACGATCTTTAGGTTGTGGAGTTCCAGTTAATGAAAACAGTGTAGGTAAAATATCTAATGTGCTAACCGGTGATTGCTCTACTCGACCTGCAGTGATCACTCCCGGCCAATAAAATATACCAGGAACGCGATGACCTCCTTCCCAATTTGAGCCTTTGCCGTCTCGAAATGGCATTGCATAACCAACATCTAAACGAACATCACCATAACTACGGTGCTGCTTCTGCTTAAACTTTACCCAAGGACCATTATCAGAAGAAAATATGATCAAGGTATTGTCTTTAACGCCTGCTTGATCAATTGCTGTTAACACTCGATCTAATGAATGATCTATTTCACTCATCACGTCGCCTAGTAAGCCGCGACGAGATTTATCTTTAAACTCTGGCGCAACATGTAGCCCTAAGTGTGGCTGATTAAAGGCTACATAAGCGAAAAAAGGGTTGGCTTTATTCTGGTTAATAAAATTAACCACGCCTTCGGTATACATTTGGCTAAGGCTATTTGATACTTTAATATTACTAGGTAAATCACTAGCGAGCTCACGGTAGCCAGTGACAAATTGCGGCTCATTAATTGAGCTTTCCAATAGTTTGGCATTAGCGTAATCATGAGAGACATTTGTGCCAAGCCATTGTTCAAAACCATGTGCTAGCGGCAAACTATCTGTTGCCATGCCATTTGCATTATTAGGGCTACCTAAATGCCATTTACCAAACATAGCGGTGCGATATCCAGCTTGCTTTAGTCCTTCAGCAATAGTCAGCTCTTTTGGGTGTAAGTATTTTGGATGTTCGGGGCCAATTACCCAACTACCTAAACCTGAACGCCCCGGTACTCTCCCTGTTAATAAGGAATAACGTGACGCACTACACGCTGGAGAGCTTGTGTAAAACTGACTAAAATTGACACCTTCATAAGCTAATTTACTTATAGTTGGTGTGGCTATAGTGGGGTTGCCATTATGGGTATAATCACCATAACCACTATCATCTAAATAAAAGATAATGACATTAGGTTTATCTAATGGTGCCCTTATTAGTTTTCCTTTATCTTTATCGCTAGTGCAGCTAAATAATATCAATGTAACAATTAGCAGTGACGCCGTTTTATTTCTTAAGTGACAACTCTGCATTAATTTTTCTCTTTAGGATAAAGGCTTTTAAAGGTTTTAACTGCACTTTCCTTTACTTGGTTTTCACAGGATTCTCCCTGATAACATTGATAGAAGCTATCAAAGCTGCCCCAATAAGTATGCATTATTCCCTGTAACCTATCTTTAATGGTATTTCGGCTATGAGCACGCATGGCAAGCATATTTGTGCGCTGAAACTTTGCGACACTCGGCACTTGATAAGATGCGCTAATCACATTAAAACCTTTAACAGCAAAATAACCAGATGTTGGTGGCGAAAATTTATATTGCCAATCACAAATAATAACGTCTTTAGAAATTAAATCTATAGCGATGTCAGTATCATTCATTGAGGCTGCCCACTTGCCAATACCAGTAGTTTTACCATTGAGCAATCTATCTCCCCAAATGTACATAGCGATGTTATTTTTTGATAAATGTGCTTGAATAAGGTTTACTTCATTGGCAAATAACTCAGCTTTATTTTTACCTTTACAGCGCGCACATCCCTCTTCCCCTAAAATAAACACTTCATCCATACCAACATGCACGCCTTTAGCGCCAAACACTGTTACTAATTCATCAACTAAGGAAAATACGACTTCGTGAACTTCAGGGTGATTTGGACAATAAGCCCGAGTGTAAAAGTTTTTCTCATGCAACTTTAACCCTGGCGGCTCTTCAAACTCAGGGTAAACGGTAAGTAAAGAGCGAATATTATTTTGCTTCCAAGATTGATGCCCAAGTAAATTAATAATAGGGATAATCTCAATATTATGCTCTGCAGCTGTATTAACCAAGATTTTTACTTGCAGCTGGCTAAGGGCATTTTTATCAGCTAACTCTGGATGTGACTTAAACTGGTAATTATAATTAATACGAAGAAATAACTGGTTAACGGCAGTTTTTGATAAGTCATTATTAATAAACTTAATAAAACTGTTGAATTTTTCTGGTGCTGGCGAACCAATTGCAAAACTACGTACCGGTAACTGTTCTTCCCCAGTTATACTCAACGCGCTATGCGATAAGCACATTAGCACCAACATTAGTAATTTATTTAATGTCCGAGAATAGTAATTCATATTGATACCTTTCTAGTTACCTTGATTGATTCCTAAAGTACGCCCTTGTAACCGTGACATACCATTTGCTTTGAACATACACGCTCTTTGTTATCCGTTACACCGCGACATACTGTACATCCTGAAAATAAAAAGGGGGAGTTACCTCCCCCATAACACCACATAGAGGACGTTTCCTCTTTAATACTGACTTGGGAGAAATCAATATTATTGTGATCCTTGCCATTTATCTCTATAACTCATGGGTTTAGATCTACTTCTTCCCTCCTAGCTTGAGAGAAAGTTAACTTGTAAAAAAAGCTCTAGTACCAAGTCGATGTCAGTCTGGTGGCACTAGAGCATATTAGGCAAATTTTGCCTAAACCTTATAATGAAGCAGATATGCGGGTTTCATTATATTATTCTTTTCAATATTTTTTGTTTGCTGCTTCTAGATACTCGTATTTACTCGCGAGTAACCGGCGCTTGATAATGCTCTTTAACTTTTACCAGTTGCTGATGCAGCTCACTTTGAATTTTACTTACCGAAGCGGTGTCATATAAATTGTTCATTTCACTTGGATCTGTGACAATGTCATAAAGCTCAAAATGATCAAGACCGACATCTTTAAAGTGAATTAATTTATGCGTATTTGTTCTTATGCCTTCGTGTTTAGCCACTTTGTGCTCTTTTTCAATGCCTTCATAATAGTGATAATAAAGTGAGTCTCGTTCAATAGGGGCTTGCTCAACTAGTCGGTCTTTTAATGAGATACCCTGAATATCTTCAGGTATCTCTATGCCAGCAAAGTCTAAAAATGTCGGTGCGTAGTCAAGATTTTGTACCATTTCATTAATAACCTGCTTCGCTTCAATTTTTGCAGGATAACGTACTACCAATGGTGTTCTCATCGTTTCTTCATACATAAAACGTTTATCAAACCAACCATGTTCACCAATGAAAAACCCCTGATCCGAGGTGTAAACCACTATAGTATTTTCTGCTAAACCTTGTTCATCTAAATAATCTAAAACACGACCAATATCTTTATCCATAGCATGTATTGAACTTAAATAATCATGCATATAACGGCGATACTTCCATATCAAAAGGGCTTTAGCATCACCTTTAACATTTTGGTATTCTTTGTTTAACTCTTGATAATAAGTATCCCATTTATTTTTCTGGCTTGGTGTCATTCGACCATATAGCGCTTGCCATTGCTTGCCCCACCCCTGAGAAATATCGGGTAAATCCCCCGTATAATCTGCCTCAATTAACTTTAAATCATAAGATAAATACATGTCATTGATTTCTAGCTCTTGCAGTTTTGCTGCCGGACGATTCTTGTAATCATCAAAGAAGTTATCAGGCACGTTCAGCTCTGAAGTATCAATAACACCTAAATCATCAACATTAGGCATCCAGTTTCGGTGTGGCGCTTTATGGTTGTAAATCATGGCAAATGGCTTCGATTTATCTCTACTTTCCAAAAAGTTTAATGCTAAATCACCCGTTTTTGTCGTGGCATAGGCACCACGATAGGTATTTTCGTACTCCGTTTTAATTACCTTGTCATGCTTGTTTTTAACTTCTTTAACAACTGTAATATCATTTGGTATATTGGTTATAAATTCAGGGGAATAGTAATGCCCTTGGCCGCGTAAAATCTCCCAATAATCAAAACCCACGGGGTCAGAATGTAAATGCCATTTCCCGACAACGGCTGTTTGATAACCTGATTTTTGTAAGTATTGTGGGTAGGTTGGCTGATTACCGTCAAAGCGACTGTGATTGTCCGTAAAACCGTTAATATGACTGTGTTTACCCGTTAGCATTACAGCACGAGACGGCCCACAAATAGAATTCGCTACAAAAGAGTTTTTGAATATCACTCCTTCGTTAGCAATTCGATCAATGTTGGGTGTATTAATTAGCTTACTACCATATGCACTAATGGCACGTTCTGAATGATCATCCGACATGATAAAAATGATATTAGGTCGCGTATTTAGCTCAGTTATATTATGCTGACGAACTTCTAATGTGTTACTTACCGCTTGCGTAACTTCTTGTTTATCTTTGGTATAGCAACCAGACAATACTGATATAATGAAAGAAGTGATTACCACTTTCCTTATATTCGGCCCTTTCTTTTTTTTGATATTCATACTCGTCCTTCTCTTTTACAAACCTGTTAATCAGCGAATGAAAACTAGTTTGAACTCTAGAACTAACAGTTTCTATCGGCGTATCCGGTATAAAACCGTGGGGAATTAGGAAGAGGCACACAGGGGAAGCCCTACAAGTATTAATTATTTATAAAATCAGGATTCACCTATATTTTGACTCACTCAATCAAGAGAAAATAAAGCCAGATTACAGAGCTGATTTAAACCTTGGTAAATTAATAACGGAAAACTTTGTTTTAGAAGTTTACTGAACTAACAACAATGCTTTTATTAGAAATTACCTAGCTAAAATATTTTAATTCGGCCTGACTGACGCAAACGAATTCGTCGCACCTCAAAACAACCAAGCCGAATATTTCTTTAGGAAAACTCAGTTTGTTTGATATGCCATAAATCAAATAAGGACAATACATGAAAAAAACATCCCTTAGTATCTATAGCTTTATAACCTTATTGTTAGCCATTATTAGTGGCTGTGACATGGTTAATAATGGGTTAAAGCAAAGTGATATAGAGCTAATCGCTGAAAAGCTTGATCTTAGCTATGAGTTCATAGAAGCAAGAGGTAAAGCTGACTGCTTACCAAATAAATCATTAGAGCAATGCAATGTATTTCAGCTATCACTTACTATGCCTATTGCTTTGGACAAACCGGGCTGGCAAGTTTATTTCAGCCACCAAAGCCCAATTGTTAAGACCGAAAGTCACGACTTTTCTATTGAAAAAATAAATGCCGATTTATACCGTTTATATGCCAAAGAAAAATTTAAGGGCTTTGAGCCAGAAAAAACCATGCGAATATTATTAATAACTAAAGCCGTACAATCAAAGAGTGCTTTATCGCAACCAAACTTTTATGTAATGGCTGAAGGTTTAAAGGCGACGGCAATAATAAGTAGCCTTTCAAATTAGCAAAGCTGAGTCAAATCAGGCTTCAAAACTAAATAAATAGCTTTACCCTTAATTAACATTATCGTGTTGAGTGCATTTAAATCAAAATTTAAAATCTGCACAGCCATTTCATTGTTTCAAATCTACTAAATCAAATTGTTGCACTATGTAGACCTATACCCAGTCAACATTATTCCTTAAGTGTTCCTATCCACAATTAAACTCTACTGAGTTTAACTAAGCTACCCTATTTGTTTACCTGCACAACAAAACATGTCATTTACATATAAAGCACACCTATTTCACATATAAAACAATTAGTAGAGCTCAAGACCAATAGTATATTAGGCATTAATAACAATAACTTATAAATAACACACCTTAAGTACTCACTAACAAAATCACAGTAGCACTCTGCTATTGTTAGTAAATATCAAATAGTACTTCCATTAAACCCATACTAAGTGTACATTATAATTAAAGAACACCACTATTTTATATTTAGCTTTAAGTCAATTAGTACTTAAGGCTGCCAAGAGGAAGAACATATGATGAAGTCAATCGTTTGCCAGCAACCTGGCGAACTTAATTTTTCACAAGAGCCAAAGCCACAGCCTAAAGCCGGTGAAGTATTACTTAAAATTCGTGCTATTGGTGTTTGTGGCACAGACATCCACGCTTATGGTGGCAACCAACCATTTTTTACCTACCCACGTGTACTTGGTCATGAACTTTCTGGTGAAATTGCAGCGCTAGGTGAAGGTGTTGAATTACCACTAGGTAAAGCAGCTTATGTTATACCTTATTTAGAGTGTGGCGAATGTGTTGCTTGTCGCGCAGGAAAAACTAACTGTTGTACTGATATAGAAGTGATCGGCGTACATCGTGATGGTGGCATGTGTGAATATTTATGTTTACCTGCTTCTCATGTGGTTATCACTGAAGGTGTTCCTTTTGATCAATTAGCAATCGTTGAATGTTTAGCCATTGGTGCTCATTCTGTTAGACGTGGTGAAGTTTCTGCAAACGATACTGTGATGGTATTAGGTGCTGGCCCTATTGGTTTAGGCGCTGCACAATTTGCAAAGGTTGCGGGGGCTAAAACCTTTATTGCCGATGTAAATGAGGAGCGTTTAACATTTGCAAAACGTGAATTAAATATCGATGCTACAGTTGATTGTAAAGGTGATGTTAAAGCACAGCTTGAAAGCCTAACCGATGGTGACTTCCCAACGGTTATTATTGACTGTACGGGGAATCCTGGTGCAATGCAATCTACTTTTGGTTGGTTAGCTCACGGCGGTACTTTGGTATTTGTCAGTGTTGTAAAAGCAGATATCAGCTTTAATGATCCTGAATTTCATAAACGTGAAACTACCTTAAAAGGCAGCCGAAATGCAACAAAAGAAGATTTTGAGCATGTTGTCGCTTGTTTAGCCAATGGCAGCGCAAAATCAACAGCAATGGTTACCCACAAAACAAGTTTTGATGACTTCCCTACAACATTCCCTGAGTGGGTTAAACCTGAAACAGGTGTTGTAAAAGCTGTAATTGAAGTTAATTAGATTTATGGAGTCCTGTATGTTTGTCGATGCCCACCACCATTTATGGCAATTTGATCCCGTTGAATATGATTGGATTGATGATTCCATGCAGGTGCTTAAAAAAGACTTTCTTGTTAAAGATCTACAGAAAACTCTTTATAACAATGGCTTTTCTAGCAGTATAGTTGTTCAAGCAAGGCAATCTCTTACTGAAACTAACTGGCTACTTGAATTAGCAGAACAAAATGACATTATCAAAGGTGTAGTTGGTTGGATTGATCTAAAAAGTTCAGATCTAACAAACCAACTGACAGCACTAACCAAACATAAAAAATTGGTTGGATTTCGACATGTTATTCAAGGAGAAACCGACCCTGACTTTATGCGTAATCCTGAATTTATTCAAGGACTGAAAACCCTAGCTGACTTTGGCTATCGTTACGATTTGCTTATTTTTGCTCATCAATTACCCGCGGCAATTGAAATGCTGTCACATGTACCTAATTTACACGTGGTCGTTGACCATATTGCTAAACCAAATATCAAAACAGGCGAAGACTTTCAAGCTTGGCAAAATAATTTACGCATATTAGCTAAGAACCCAAATTGCTACTGCAAGCTATCTGGCATGGTTACAGAAGCTGACTGGCAAGAATGGACAAGTCAAGATATTCAACCTTATATGACAACAGTTTTAGATCTATTTGGTGCTCAAAGAATTATGTTTGGCTCTGACTGGCCAGTATGCCTAGTCGCTGGTGAATATCAAAAAATAAAACAACTCGTTTTAGATTTTATGACCGAATATGCCCCACGTGCGATAGATAGAGCATTTGGTTTAAATGCTAGCTACTTTTACCGAGTTTAATCTCTATATCACAGAATTTTAAGTTTACTCTCTCATCCTATATACAGCTTATTGGTAAGAGAATGTTGAATCAGCAAAAAGAGAAGTACACGATGAGCTCACCCCAGTTACGCGTAAGAACCTTTATTCAAGTACATGACAATGACAATGTTATTGTTGCCCTGCAAGATTTAGAAAAAGGTACTTACTTGTCAGTAAATGACAATAATATCAAATTAGCTCAAGACATTGGTCGCGGGCACAAAATAGCTTTAGCACCATTAAAACAAGGACAAGAAGTTTATAAGTACGGTTATTCAATTGGCTATGCTTGTTGCGATATAGAGCTTGGTGATTGGATTCATACCCATAATTTAAAAACGCTTTTGAGCGACGATGATGAATTTTCATATAAGCCTAAAAAGCAACGACTTCAAAGTAAAGAACAAGACCTTCCTACATTTCAGGGCTACCCTCGTAGCAATGGTTTAGTTGGTATTCGCAATGAATTATGGATCATTAACACCGTAGGCTGTGTTAATCATTTAGCTCAATCCTTAGTACGAAAATGTAAAGAAAAATTCAATGGATGTGCTGATGACTTTCTTGCTATAACTCACCCTTTTGGTTGTTCACAACTTGGGGATGATTTAGCACAAACCAAACAATTACTTGCTTCATTAGCATCAAATCCAAACGCTGGTGCGGTACTCTTTTTAGGTTTAGGTTGTGAAAATAATCAATTATCAGCACTCGTTGCGGATCTTCCTAGTGAGCTTACTAATCGAGTATCTTATTTTAATGCCCAAGAGGTTGATGACGAAGAAGCGATAGGCATGGAGCATATTGAAAAGCTATTAGCAATAATGGCCGAAGATGAACGCAAGCCTTGTCCTGTTTCTAAGCTAACACTCGCGATGAAATGTGGCGGCTCTGATGGGTTAAGTGGCTTAACAGCGAATCCATTACTTGGTCGAATTACTGAAAAAATGGCAAATTACGGTGCTACCGTTATTTTAACCGAAACACCTGAAATGTTTGGTGCTGAACAAGTGCTAATGAACAATGCTGTTAATGAAAAGGTTTATCAAAAAGTCGTTAACCTAGTTGATGATTTCAAACAATACTTTGTCGACAACAACCAGCCTGTATACGAAAACCCATCACCCGGTAATAAAGCTGGCGGTTTAACAACGCTTGAAGACAAATCCTTAGGTGCAATTCAAAAAGGCGGTAACGCCCCAGTACAAGACGTTATTAAGTATGGTGAAAAGGCTGTTGCCAAAAATGGCATTACACTATTACAGGGGCCAGGTAATGATGCAGTTTCTTGTACTGCTCTAGCTGCAAGTGGTGCCAATATGGTGTTGTTCACCACAGGTCGCGGTACGCCTTTAGGTGTGCCTGTACCTACCGTTAAAATTTCCTCAAATACTAATTTAGCAACACGGAAAAAGCACTGGATTGACTTTGATGCAGGCCAATTACTACACCTTGATAAAACTCAAGACGAATGTACACAAACGTTTTTTGATTTATTACTGGAAATAGCTTCAGGTAAAGCAACTAAAAATGAGCTCAATCAATTTAAAGAAATATCAATTTGGAAAGGCGGTGTAACTTTATAGAAGTTACATTGAAAATATCATGAAGTTATCAAAACAAATCTTATCAGAGCAAACACTAGTAAAAGTTGCTGAAAACTCAGCCGCTGATGGTCCGAAAATAGTTACTCCTCAATACAATAGAGAAAATACCGAGATTGGCATTGTACACTTAGGTCCAGGAGCATTTCATCGAGCTCACCAAGCAGTGTATACAGAAAATGCGATGAACTTATCTGGTGGTAACTGGGGTATATGTGGCGTTTCATTAAGAAGTGCAACTGCCCGCGATGTATTGACAAAACAAGACAATCTATACACGTTGGCTATTCTTGATAAAGAAATTAATTATCAAATCATCGGGGCAATGAAAGAAGTTTTAGTTGCCAGTGAACAAACTAAAGAAGTAATAGCTCGTTTAACGGCTGCTACAACAAAATTAGTTACGCTCACCATTACAGAAAAAGGCTACTGCCTAGGCGCAGATGGTCGACTTGATTTGCAACACCCAGATATTGCACATGACTTAAGTAACCGCTCTCAGCCTAATAGTGCTATAGGTTTTATTGTTCAAGGCTTAGCTCAACGTAAAATTAATAACATTAAAGCCTTCAACGTATTGAGTTGCGACAATGTTTCAGGTAATGGTGATAAATTACGCCGTGCTGTAATCGATTACGCAACACACTTAGATGAAGGATTGGCAACATGGATTGAAGTCAATGTTGCCTTCCCTAACGCCATGGTTGATAGCATCACTCCTAAAACAGAAGATTACACTGTAGATAGTGTATCAAACGCTATTGGCGCTCGTGATGAGTGGCCAATTCAGCGCGAACAATTCACCCAGTGGGTCATTGAAGATAACTGGCATGGTGAACGCCCTGCATGGGATAAAGTCGGCGTTGTATTTACTTCAGACGTTGACGGTTTTGAAAAAGCAAAACTACGCCTGCTTAATTGCCTGCATTCTACATTGGCTTACGCCGGCTCATTGGCTGGCTTTGAAACTGTCTTTGAAGTTACCAGTGACAGTGCTTTTTATGACTTTATTTGTAAACTCGCTAAAGACGAAGTTATTGGCTCGTTTGAAGCACCAAAAGAACTTGATGTTGAAAGTTACAGTAAAGAAATTATCGAACGCTTCTTAAACCCAGAAATTCGTCATTTATTAGCGCAAATTGCTTGGGATGGTTCACAAAAACTGCAAATGCGAATTTTACCGATTATTGAAGATAACTTAGCTCTTGGTCGCTCAACCAAGTTATTGTCTTTATCTCTGGCTTGCTGGTTTGAATATATTTGTCGTGCTTTAAAAGATAATAAAGAAATTGTTGATCCTTTAGCAAACGAATTTTTCAATACTCCAACTCTACGTAGTAGTGATGTCGCTGAAGTAGTTGATGGTTTCTTGGCCATAGAGTCGATTTTCGGTAAAAAACTGCTTAAGAATACGCAGCTAAAAAATCAACTAAATGAGAGTTTAACGGCACTACGACTGAGTGAAACTTGTCAAATTAACACCATAGTGGAGAAATTATGTTAAATCCTAGCTTTGCTGATTTAGTAAAAAACAGCCCTATTTTACCTGTGCTTCATATGGAAAATGTCGATGATGCCGTTAATGTTAGTCGTGCGTTATACCAAGGCGGTATAACCTGTGCAGAAATTGTTTTACGCTCGCCTGTCGCATTAGCATGTATAAAAGCTGTAAGTGAACAGGTACCAGAAATAACCGTTGGTGTTGGAACCTTGACAACGCCTCAGCAAGTGAAAGACTCTGTTGCTGCAGGAGCTAAATTTTTAGTAAGTCCGTCTTTTACTAAAAACTTAGCAACGGCAATGTTAGAAACAGGTTTACCTATGTTACCGGGCGTAGTATCTCCATCTGAAATTACTCAAGCACTCGAACTTGGCATTAATGAATTAAAATTTTTCCCTGCTGAGCAATATGGCGGCGTTAAAACAATTAAGGCATTATCAAGTGTTTTTAGCCAAGTAAAATTCTGCCCAACAGGTGGTGTTAATCTTAACAATATGGCTGATTACTTTGCTAACAAGAGCATTTTCGCAGTTGGCGGCTCTTGGATGGTACCTAAAGAATTGATTGCTAAAAAAGATTGGCCTGCGATAACGAAGTTAAGTCAGCAAGCTATTTCCTCGATCAATAATTTGGAAAAGTGCGCATGAAAAATATCATAGTAATGGGTGAGTGCATGGTTGAATTTGGCCTTGGTACAGAAGACAACCTATACAAAAAGAACTTTGCTGGAGACGTTTACAATACGGGGATTTATATTAAGCGCTGTTTAAAAGAGTTCGCTAATGTACAGTTTTTAACAGCAATTGGAAATGATCCATTAAGCTTTGAAATGATCAGCATGATGGAGCAAGAGTCTTTAGATACTAGCTTAGTTTATCAATCAGCCACTGAGAAAATGGGCCTTTATTTAATCAATGTTGATAACGATGGCGAGCGTAGTTTTACATACTGGCGAGACACCTCTGCGGCAAAGCAAGTTATTAAATATATTAGTGATGATGGTGGTAGGCGTTTGGAGCAAACTGATGTTTTCTTTTTCTCTGGTATTTCCATTGCCATTTTATCTGAAAATGATAGACAAAAACTATGGACATTAATAAAAAAACTAAAAGAAACAGGTACTAAAATAGTTTTTGACCCTAACTACCGCCCGACTTTATGGACATCAATAAACGAAACAAGAATAGCTTATGCTATGGCGTTTGAATTAGCCGACGTTGCGCTACCGGGGGTTGACGATCATAAGATTATTTATAATGCAAAAAATGCTGAAGATGTCGCCGGATTTCTTGAGCAATATTCGATTAATGAGATTATTATTAAAAATGGTTCACAGGGCATGTTGTTAAGTATTGATGGCATTCGTCACTATGTTGAAGTAGAGCCTATTAAAAATGTGGTTGATACTACTTCGGCCGGCGATGCCTTTAATGGTAGCTACCTTAGCGCAAGACTTTTAGGAAATACTCCTGAAAAAGCAGCGATGTTTGCCGCCAAAGTTTCAGGTTGCGTTATTCAGCACAAAGGCGCCATTGTTGATAAGGCAGTATTTAGCCAACAGTTAATTGACTTCCCTATGTAGTTATAACCCTATTCGTTAAGCCTTGTTATTAAGGAGACAAGATGAAAACCACACGACACTGTTTGGCAACGGATTTAAAAGACAATCCTGAACTAATTGAAAAATATAAAGAATACCACAAGCCCGGTCATGGGTTTCCAGCTGTTGCGAAAAGCATTCGTGATGCAGGTATTATTGAAATGGAGATATACTTAATTGCCAATCGCTTATTTATGATAATGGAAGTTGACGATTCATTTGACGATGCAGTTAAAGCAAAAGCCGATGCTGCTTGTCCTGAAGTACAGAAATGGGAAACGTTAATGTGGCAGTTCCAACAAGCTTTACCTTGGGCTAAAGAAGGCGAAAAGTGGTTACCAATGGAAGAAATTTTTAAACTTACAGAGCAGCCATAATTTATTAAAATCAATTTACTAATATTAATTTATTAGCAAAATCCAAATAACTCCCTCTCTTCAATAAGGTCATGTATTTATCATCGTGGCCTTATACATCAACACTTTGATTACCCAAATCAAGTTGAACAAGTTTTAATCGGTTATATTCTTTACAATACTTTACATTACAATAAATTATTAATTTTACCATTTAATACAATTGGTTAACAAAACCCCAACAAAGTAAAAACCTTGTAGTTATGCTTATGTATTGACAAAAACAGCCATAGCGCATAATGTACTTTATAAATAATATCCACAAACTTTGTAATTATGACAACATTTAGCTATAAATTTTTCGCACCATTAACTCTTTGTACTTCATTAGCGTTAACAGCATCTGTGCATGCAAATGAAACGGAAATTATCAAAGAGCAGCCCAATATACTTTTTATACTCGCGGATGATTTAGGCAAAGAATGGATCAGTGCTTATGGAGCTCAAGACATCAAAACACCGAATATAGATCAACTGGCCAACCAAGGTATTCGCTTTGATAATGTTTGGTCGCATCCACAATGTACACCATCACGTGTCTCTTTAATTACCGGTCAATATCCTTACCGAAATGGTTGGGTAAATCACTGGGACGCTCCCCGGTGGGGCCAAGGGTATTTAGATTGGCAACAAAACCAAAGTGTCGCAAGAGTAATGAAAGACGCTGGTTATGCAACGGCAGCTGCGGGAAAGTGGCAGGTAAATGATTTTCGTATTGAACCAGAAGCAATGACCAAACACGGCTTTGATGACTATGCGATGTGGACAGGTTATGAAACCGGTGTACCAGCCAGTGCACAGCGTTATTGGGATCCTTATATTCATACCAAAAAAGGCAGTAAAACCTATAAAGGTGAATTTGGCGAAGACATTTTTTCAGAATTTTTGCTCAATTTTATTAAAAATAATAAAGAGAAACCTTGGTTTGCTTATTTTGCTATGAACTTACCACATGCCCCTTACACCACAACACCGCATAAAATGAAAGTTGTCGGTAAACTTAATCAACACAAAGCAATGGTTGAATACGCTGATATTATTTTAGCAAAAATGGTCAATCGTCTTGAAGAGATGGGGGAGCGTGAAAATACTATTATCATTTGGACCACAGATAATGGCACTAATAAAAGCCTAGTCGGTACACTTAATGGTCGTAAAGTGCGTGGCGGAAAGCAAAAAACCACAGAAAACGGTATAAATTCACCATTTATTGTCAGCGCACCAGGACTAATACCAACAGGCGTGGTTAGCGATACGCTGGTTGATTTTACCGATATATTACCAACCTTTGCAGATTTAGCTGATACAGCAGTGCCAAGTGATTACAAACTCGATGGTAAATCTTTTGCGCCTTATATTCTTAATGAGACACAAGACGGCTCACGTGGTTCTATACTTTCTATGGGTGGCATGAATGAAGCACAAGTTTCAGAGCAAGGCATTGAAAACAAATTTGCTTTTAGAGACCGAGTTATTCGTGATAAGAGGTATAAGCTATTCGTTAATGCAACTCAACCGCTTTCATATGAAAAATTTATCGACTTACAAACAGATCCAGAAGAAAAAATTAACTTAATCAATAGTAGAGACCCACAAGTTATTGCCGCAAAAGCAGCGCTTATTAAAGTAGCTCAAACACAACCTAAGCGCGATAACGATCCTAAATACCGTAAAAGACAAGCACTGAGTTGGGATAAGCCAATTACAGTCAAATCTCAACTGTGGAAGCAATAAGTCATTAATTACACTGGCAACGTTCGCATAAATTGAAAAAAAGACTAAATTTAACCAAGGTATAAAAATGAAAATCCTAAATAAAACTTTTACTGGCATTAGCACGTTACTACTGACTCTATTAGTAACGGCCTGCCATGCAAGCGATGAACGGCCTAACATATTACTTATATTAGCAGATGATGTGAGCCCTGATATGTTTAGTGCTTATGGCCACGAAAGTGCCGCTGATACACCAAATATAGATAAACTAGCCGCGCGAGGTATTCAGTTTAAAACTACTTATGCTACAGCAAAATGTGGTTCATCACGTGTGGAAATAATGACTGGACGTTACGCTCAAACAACTGGCGTTTATACCAACGAAATATGGCTAGGTAATGCACGTAAAAAAGTTTATAGCAACAATATGCCTTTTAGCCGTATTTTAAAAGATGCAGGCTACGCTACCGCAATTACTGGTAAGTGGCATGCTGGCATACAAATGCCTTATGAAGATGTACTAGCGTTTGATGAATATGCATTATGGGAAGGCCCAAAAGAAATTGCCAAACTAAAAGGCTCACCAAAGTTTACAGGCTTAATGGAAGACAAGAAAACAACTTCTCGCTATTGGCAACCAGGTTATGTCAAAAATGGTAAGTTACTTGATACCAAACCTTTAGATTTCAGTTTAGATATTGAAGCTAATTTTATTATGGAATTTATGGAAAAAAATGCCAAAGCAGGTAAACCATTTCTAGCTTATTGGCCCACAGTTGCGCCACATGGCACGCGTACAGGTATGCCAACCAATCCACTGAGAGGCGAACCGGGCCTTTTAGGACAAGGAAAAGCAATTAAGAAAAAAGACAAGATCCCTGGTGAAAACCAGGCACGGTTTGTTTCTCTAATTGAATACCTAGATTTAAAAGTAGGACAAGTAGTTAGCAAAATTGATGAACTCGGCATAGCGGACAATACCGTTATTATCTTTCTATCTGACAATGGTACTGCGGTAACGGCTAAAACACGCGGTGTTGAGCGTGGCGCACATGTAGTACAAATTGCTGCCGGTGCTGGTATTAAAAAACGTGGAGTTACGGCTGAATTATCAGATTTTTCAGATATTGCCCCTACCCTAATTGATTATGCCAATGCATGGAGATATGTTCCTAAAGGGCATACTTTTAATGGCAAAAGCTTAGTGCCATTTTATAAAGGTGAAGTAGATGAACATCGTGAATGGATATATGGTTATGCTGCAACGTCACAACTATTACGCACCAAAAATTACATGCTTGAAGTGGTTAACCCTGTGATGAATATGCCGCGTGGGCGCTTTTATTACACCGATGACAACCGTTTTGGCTTTGGTTATGAATTAGTAGACGGTAAGCCAGAGCATGCTAAAGCCCGAGAAAAGTTCGATGATATTTTGAAAAACTTACCACCACTAACAAAAGAACATGATCACTGGAAAACCAAGTCAGGTAAACGTGTACTTAAATCACTAGCAAAGCCAAAAGTTATCGAAAAGCATTTATATAACCATCAAGACTTTAAACGCTACGATGAAACGTATTCAGGCAGTTAACCGCTAGCTTAATAAACAGATAGAATATTTAGTATTAACACAAAAGGGGCTTACATTTAATATGTAAGCCCCTCTCAATTGTTCTGTATTTGGAAAAAAGTTACTCTTCAAGGCCATGAGCTGAACGAAGCAAAGTTCTCTTCGCTGAATTTAAATGAGTTTCCATAGCGGTTAATACTCCGGAAGTATTGTGCGCTAACAATTGAGTGATAATATCAACATGCTCTTGCAGAGCAACTTGGTTACGCTCTAGTTCATCACCTTTGTTCCACTGGTAGTGGTAGTGACAAATAAGTGAAACCACATCAAAAAATTGCATAAAGAAACGGTTGTCAGAGGCACGTTGCACAATAAAATGAAATCTACGATCTAACTCGCTCAATTCGGTATATCGGTTTTTGACATCGGCTAATACTTCAATGTGTTGATCAAGTAGTTCTGCTAGTTCTTGCCATACTTCATTATCAGTAGGCATTGCCATTAACTTAGTGATTGAGCTCATTTCTAGAATACGTCTAAACTCGACCAACTCTAAGGCAAACTTTTCATCAAATTTAACCATCTGCCATTTTGCTCTAGGCTTTTTCTCAATCAAACCAAAGCGAGAAAATTTAATTAAAAATTCACGAACTGTTATAGTATTACAACCCGAAGACTTAGCTAACTCTAGCTCTGAAAACTTTCCGCCAGGCAACAACTTACCGTGATTAATTAAATCTAAAAAATACTTTTCAATAATTTCTTCTTTTGAAGATACACCATCGCTAGTATCAAAGTAATCTGTCTCGATAGGTGCTCGAACCACTAACTTTTGATTGTCATTAATTTCAATAACACCTTTTTTCTCGAGTTCTTTTAACGAGGTTCTAATCGTTGTGCGACTCACATTGAGCTTTTTAGCTAAAGTATTGTCTTTTAATACGATGGAATTGGCTTCATCAAACTCAGAAAGTGACTTTAAAATACTATTAGTGGTGGTTTGAATTAAGTGACTTTGCATTATCATATCCTATGTAATAAAAAACAATTTATTGAGTCTGTCATATGTTGTTTATTAATAGTAACACCATCAAAAGGTTTTTTTAGCTTTAATTTCTGTTTTTAGCCTTCATTAGACAAAAAATACGATTATTTTAGACTGTTTTGATCTTTGATACCAAAAAGTATCATTTTCGTCATTATATCCATGATAATAATTTTAAAATTTCATCAGCATGCTAATTATTAATCATTACTATACCACCCAAACCAATGAACATTAAATATAAAATACCGAAAAATTAATAATTGCAACTTTATATTTAACATGGCATATACGTTAAGTTGTTTGTAAACAGAAAACCACGAGCCAATGTAACACACTGAAAAAAACTACCAAAAATCATACACACCTTTTTATTAATGATTAATTAATTTTTATTTAGCTATTTATTAGTAGAACTTACCTTTGATTGTTATTGACAAAGCACATTTCAAAACATAACCTACAGGTGAATAGTATTAACAATATACACGCAAGGAGGCTACATAACTGGAGAGCAATATGAAGTTTTATATAAATAAGAAATTAACCGCATTATCAATCACCCTAATGTTAGGAATAACCAGCCATGCAAACGCAAGCCTAATTAAACGCACTGATAATTTAGTTTATGATGACATCTCGAATATCACTTGGCTGGCTGATATTAAATATGCAGAAACTAGTGGTTTTGATGACGATAGCAGAATGACTTGGGCTGAAAGTAAATCTTGGGCAGAAGATCTTAATGCCTTTGGTTTTTCTGGTTGGCGCTTAGCAAGTTTAACAGAAGGCTTAACTTTACAAGCATCGTCGTCAGATTTTGGAATGTTTTTAAATACTCCCGCAATAACGGCTCCATTTTGGTCTTCTAGTGAAGATACCAATACAAATTCGAATAAAGCTTTTCTGTTTAAACTTAATGGTGACTCCGGCTTTCCTTTAAAAACTGGCGATAAATTTGCTTGGGCAGTTATCGATGGTGACATAGCAAGCCATAAGGTTGACGCTATTGTTTCTGAACCAGCAACTATGGCTATATTAGCTCTAGGATTAGCAGGGATAACATATAGAAGAAAACAGTTAAAAGTAGGTTAATTAGCTAAAAGCTAACTTAGTCTCCTAGCCTAGAAAAAGCCATACATTATTAAATGTATGGCTTTTTCTTCTATTATCTAACAGGAAATTATTGCTTAGTATTACATAAGTCTTTAAACATAAAGGGCAGACTACTAATAGTCTGCCCTTTTAGAAATTACTACAAAGATAAGTCCTTTAAAAACAACACCGTCTAGCTAGTATTCAATATGACGGTATAAGCGTATTGGCAACAATAAAATGACTAAATAAAAGAAACTGCCGCCAGAAGAAGAGCTGTTTTCATTATTATCTTGGCTTATATTTTTTTTAACGGTGAGTGTTATGGTAGCTGTGGCATTGCCTCCTATGGCAGTAACCTGCACTGCCAACTCGTGTGCGCCAACATCACTTGTTGATGGTGTACCAGAAATATTACCATTTTGGGCAACACTGAGCCAATCAGGGCCAGATACTTTATTAAAAGTTAGCGTATCACCTTCAGGATCGCTGGCCATTGATGCGATTGATACGCTGTAAGCTTGATTTTCTATACCATTAGCAATGATTAAGTTCTCATTACTAAAATTTGGCGCTTGATTAACTACAGCTGCATTTACGCTAATAGTTAGGCTTGCTGTAGAATATGCCTTTTCAGTATCAGCCACTTTCACAACAAAATTATTGTCACCAACATCAGTTAATAAAGGTGTACCTGAAATATCGCCATTATCGGCAACATTAAGCCAGTCAGGGCCAGATACTTTATTGAACCTTAGTATATCGCCTTCCGGATCACTGGCCATTGATGCGATTGATAAACTGTAAGCTTGGTTTTCTATAGCATCGCCGAGGATTAATTTTGTATCGGTAAAACTAGGCGCTTGATTAACTACAGCTGAAGCACTCACACTAATAATAAGGCTTGCTGTAGAATATGCCTCTTCGGTGTCTGTCACTTTCACAACAAAATTATTGTCACCAACATCAGTTAATAAAGGCGTACCTGAAATATCTCCATTCTCGGCAACATTAAGCCAGACAGGGCCAGATACTTTATTAAAACTTAACATATCACCTTCCGGATCGCTGGCCATTGATGCGATTGATATACTGTAAGCTTGGTTTTCTATAGCATTGCCAAGGATTAAGTTTTCATCGGTAAAACTAGGCGCTTGGTTAACGAGAGGTGCCGCATTTACGTTAATAGTTAGGCTTGCTGTAGAATATGCCTGTTCGGTATCTGTAACTTTGACAATAAAGCTATTATCACCAATATCTGCCAATGTCGGCGTGCCAGATAATTGACCATCAGTAGCAACATGTAACCAATCAGGTCCTGATACTTTAGCAAAAGCTAGCAAGTCACCATCTTTATCGTTTGCATCATCAGCAATAGACGCTGAATAGAAAGAACCTTCAGTCCCATTAGCTTTATTCAAACTTGTATTGTTAAATGTCGGCGTGATATTTACATCTTCAATAACGGCTGAATATTCAATAAGCAACTCAGGTGAAAAGCTACTTTCTTTGCTATCGACTTCTCTACGTGAGTTATTAGCATCACGCTTTAAAGCTATTGATAATAAACCATTAGCTAGGACCTGCCCTGTTAAATCAAATTCCTGCCAACTGTTTTCAAGAATATCAGCTTTAACAATAGCGGCTCCAATATCAGGTTGATTGTTCCATGTAATATTACTTTCATCCCAACTGCTATCACTAACATGATGAGCATTAACCCAGCGGTTTTTAGAACCTGAATTATGAAGCTGTAGCTTGGCCGAAATAATAGTGCCTGGCACATCTATATCAAACTTTAAAAAACCAAAGCGCTGTTCATAGCTGCCACCAGCAGTTACTGGAGTCACAAGCCTAATAACACTATCATTGCCTTTATTAGTGTCGGGGGCATGATCATCAACATAAGCATCAGCTACAGGTGTGAAGCTCGTTGTAACTGGTGCAGCATCTACGGTAAAACTCCAATCTTCACCGGTAATTGTTCCTGAGGAAGTTATAGTATCGATACGCCAGTAATACGTTTGCCCTACAATCAAGGGACCTGGGTCAAAAATATTATTTGTTTGATTGCCCTTAGAGACTAATACTTCCGCGTTAGTCCCAAAATAAACATCATACGACGGTGCATTGTAGCCATGACGCCAGATTAAATCTGCATCTGTTTTTATAGTATTTCCTTGGTTAAATGGAATAGGATATGAAGCTTCCATTAGTTGACGTCCAGGGATCCAATAATTGCTGTTACCTGCCTCATAACTACCAATATCAGGGGCAATGCCTTGAATTGGGTGAGTAAAGTCGCTATCACTAATAACTTCACCGCTATCTACTAAACTTGAAGTTAAAACAGGCCGAAAATCATGATTGGCGGGATCACGTAGCAGAGACATTAAAACTTGGTTTTGCTGATAACCATTAAAGTTACTACTTACGATTCCTGGAACAGCCAGTTCATCGATACGATGCCCAGAGATTGAGTCTGCTGCATTATTAATAGTCTTAGTAAATTCATTACTTTTATCGCCATTTAAGGCAACATCATCCAAAACAATTAAATCAACATCACTATTATTAAAAAGTAGGTTATTGTAATGTCTGTCGTTATCCCCTTTGGGATTGGCACCACTACTATTCCACACTACATTATGATGAGAAAAACCATTATCGCCCCATTCAGGTGGTGGAATAGGTGCATCGAATCTGAAACCATATTTTGGGGTATCGTGTAACCAATTATGGTGAACCACTGTGCCATCTTGAGCATCAATTCGAATTTGCAACTGTGCGCCATCACTTTGTGCATAGCCGGTATTAGAAATATCATTAAATGCTGCGGTAATGCTACTATTGGTACCTGAGCCATTAAGCGCAGTAGCTATAGTCTCAGAAGTACCTGCATTACGGATTGTGTTACGGCTAAACAAAGTATTGTTACCATGAAAAACTAAACTGGCACTGGGTGAGTACGCTTCTGTTGCTGCCCAATCAATATTTTCGAATAATGAGTTTTCAACGAGGGTGTTATCGCCTTTAATTTGAAATGCTTGCGAATCCGAGTTTAATATCGATATATTGCGTAAAACAAAGTTACCTTGCCCTGAACCATTAGTTAAACGTAACATTGAGGCTTTCGCGGTCGTTTCGCCTAATGCACGCTTAGAAACACCACTGAAATTGAAGTTACAGTCTTCAATAGTGATCGATTCACTCGAAGTAAGCTCTAAGGTGGTAGCGAAAAAATCTAAGCCTTTAATAGTTACATAGTTCCAATTATTAACATCAAGAACAAATTGTTGAGTACGCGCTCGAATGTCACCTGTAGGAACACTACCATTTGGTGCCCAAAGGTATGCCATATTGCTAGCATCTATATGCCACTCTTTATTTTGATCTAATAGGCTTAAAGCACCTTGTAGAAAGTAGTAACTTTTACTGCCCCAAAAAAATAACGTAGTATCATGGTCGAAAGCATTACTGCCTGTTGTATGAGCAGTTACATGACGCGTATAAGTATCAAAATGGCGTGTATTTGCTACAACTACTGCGCCTGTGACATTAATATTGGCTGCCGCTAAGTCATGTACACTTGGGTCCGTATCAATGTAGCCATTAGTACTGCTAGCATCTTTTCCTATCGCCCAGCCAGAACGACTATAAACTGAATTATCATCAAAACGGGCATTTGGCCAACGGGCATTCATCATCATTTCGTCATCAACAAATAACTGCCATGTTGGTTCATTTAGCTGCAGCTTATAGATATTGCCAGCATGTTGACTCCAGCTATCACTCGTAATTGTGCTAATAGGTACGGTGCCATCAAAAGTAACTTTTTCACCGTTATAAGACTGAATAATAATGGGCTTAAGTGCGGTGCCACTTATACTACCCTTAGTAATTTTTTCATGGTATCTACCTTTGCGAACATTAATACTATCGCCAGCTTTAACCTGAGTCAGCGCAAAACCAAGAGAAGCCCAAGGAAATTTGATACTGCCATCGTTAGTTGCAACATTATCAACACCGTTAGTGGCAACAAACAACTCAGCTGCCCATAACGGTGTGATGAATAATAGAGAAGTATAAACTACTGCTTTGCTGAATTTTTTAATGAGTAAGCTCTTATATTGACCATTTACTTTAGTGTTAACGCCATTCTTATTGAACATCATATTTTTCTCAGTTATTACTATGACTACGCTTATTGCAAATAAAGATGACATTGCAAAAGCACAAAATGAACATTACATATAATAAACGCTTATTTTATTATGTAAAGTTTTGTCCAGTAAAACTGGTAAGGTATAGAGAATATAGCGACGTTAACTTCCCTCACATTGAGCGGTATCAAAATAAAAAGCCTAGCTTAATGAATAAACTAGGCTTTCTTTATTTAATGAATTAATAATAAAAAATCACTCTCCTATTTTTTATTATTTACTCTTTTTACTTTAGAGAAATGATTAACTTTTTTCATTCTCTCTTTGCCAATAACATCTTTTATTTGACGATTATATTTTTTATTAATAGCTTTATTTGCTGTTTTAAAAGATTTTTTATCACCTTTGTGCTTTTTACGAATAAGTATTACATCTTGTTCTTTTGCTAACAAAATTTTATAGACTTGAGCTTGCTCATTTACATTTAAATTGGCAACATCTGTAAATGTAACCAATTTATTTTTTGCGTTAATTTCAGCAGTATCCGTTGCTGAAATAGCAAATATCGAGTTTGAAATAAATAATAATGAGATAATAAATATTGTAGCTACCTTAGACATAACACACCTTTAATAATATTTGTTGAAGTAAACATAATTAACTTAGCAAATCTCCCCTCTTATTAAAAGTGGTTTTTATATATCATATTCACAATGAACATGTGAGCTATATTTCATTACTGGTTAATTAAATCACAACCTTGGCAGATTACTTAACATGGTCTTGGTGATACCAATAAAATGGCAGCATCACATATTTACAATAAATCGAGTAGTTATGCAGAGATATCATTGCCTTCCCGAGCAAAACACCATTTATAGTTATCACCTTTTAAAAAACAAATCATTTTAATAGATAATGAAATAACTTAGCAGGTTGAAATTATAGAGACATAAACTTCAATTCGCTTTTATGTGTTTTTTTTAAATTAAACACAATCACTCAAAAACATAAATGACAATATAAATAAGTATTTATTTATCAAAGAGTAGCTATTCCCACCTTCGTTACATCGGACGAAACCCAGCCCCCCCAGAATACTTCATCATTTCGCTAAGAAATTAAGCAGCTAACTTCATTTTATTTATCATGCAAAAGTGTATTTTTACTAGTTTTACAAATCAACCCAGTGTATGTTCATTACATATAACAAACACTCGATGTATAATATTAACAAAAGTACTTGGAATAATTTTTTTATTATTTACATCATCCTATAAGATCAGTAATTAACAGGTAATGTATGAAAGCACCAATAAAAACAATAACAACAGCTCTAATATGCTGTGCACTATTATCGTGTTCATCCACGAATAAAATACAAGAGAAAAATAACGCTGACTTACAATCTAGATATGAAAAAAGCTGGGAGTCGTTATCAAATCATGAAGCCGCACCAAAGTGGTACCAAGACGCGAAACTCGGTATCTATTTACATTGGGGCGTTTATTCGGTGCCTGCATTTGGCACTGAGTGGTATCCAAGAAACATGCACTTTGAAGGCCGTAAAGAAAACAAGCATCATATTGAAACGTATGGTGAACTCAATAAATTTGGCTACCATGACTTTGTGCCAATGTTTAAAGGTGAGTACTTCGACGCATCAGCTTGGGCAAAATTATTCAAAAAAGCTGGAGCAAAATTTGCAGGGCCAGTGACAGAGCATCATGATGGTTTTGCCATGTGGGACAGTGAATTAACCCCGTGGAACGCAATGGACAGAGGTCCTAAGGTTGATGTAACAGGCAAACTAAAAGAAGCAATTACCAGCGAAGGAATGAAGTTTATTACTACATTCCATCACTCAAAAAACTTGCAACGCTACAATAAAAAAGTAAACAAATCCAATGAACGATTCGGCGGCAGTCATTACCCATACTACGAAAATACACCGCCCGCCAGCACTGATCCTGATCTTGCTTTACTGTATGGCAATATCCCTGAAAAAGACTGGAACGAAAAAATTTGGTTTGGGAAATTAAAAGAAGTTATTGATAACTATCAACCCGACATAATTTGGTTTGACTCTTGGCTACATTTAGTACCAGAAGAGTACCGAAAAAAGTTTGCTGCTTATTATTTAAATGAAGCAGAAAAGTTAAATAAAGAAGTTGTTGTTATCCGTAAGCAAAACGATTTACCTTTATCGTTTTCTGTCGATGACCTAGAAAAGTCGCGTAAGAATCATATTGGCGTACAACCATGGATGACCGATGAAACTATCAGTAAAGGTAGTTGGTCTTACACCGAAAACCTACGTGTAAAAAAGGCACAAGATGTTTTGCATGTACTTATTGATGTAGTCAGTAAAAACGGCACCATGTTGCTTAATGTTTCACCCAAAGCCAATGGTATTATTCCAGAAAACCAACAAACGGTATTGTTGAAAATGGGAGACTGGTTAAATAAATATGGTGAAGCTATTTATGCTACACGTCCTTGGTACACTTTTGGTGAAGGGCCAACGAAAGAGCCCGTAGGTCATTTTAAAAATCACAGAGAATTTGCCAAAGTAAAATATACTAATCAAGATATTCGTTATACCACAAAAGGCGATAGCATTTATGCCATTGTATTAGGCAAACTTCAGCCGAGCAAATTAATAACACTAACAGCATTTGCTAAAGATAAATTAACTAAACAAGCCAAGATCTCTAATGTATCCGCAGTAGGGGTTGATACAACAATAACATGGACGCTTGATGATAACGGCCTGAATATCACGACACCAAATTTCCAAATAAATAATATGGCAACAGTTTTTAAAATTAACTAAACCCGTAAATCACTAATAGTAAAATCACCACTGTAGAACAACAAAAGCCAGTATATTACTGGCTTTTGTTGTTCTTATTATTAGAAAGCCCCCTCAACCCTATAGGTTATTATTTACTATAAACAAATGAGGTAAGCGGTTCTCATTTAATAAATGATAACTACAATCTCTTTAAATACAAGGGAATGTACAGATATGTAAGGATAGTGCAATTTTTACTCTTCTTTATTATTGACAGTTGTTTTAAATATGGTTAACCTGATCCTGAACTTTATTTACAAAAGACACATAAACCAACCGGTTTAACATTCTAATAATAAAAAATAAGTTTACGGCAGTCTTATAATTAACTTAGCTGTCTAAAGAATTTAAATTTTCACTAAAAGTAACCGTGTGAAATTACAAATGAATTGGGGAATAATATGAATAAAACGCATTACAAATCACTGGTTGCTGCGGCAATTATTGTCAGCTTCACTCAAACTGTATTCGCAGACACATTAGCGCCACTAAGCGCAGAACAAGATACATGGACAAATGGTAGCGGAGCTGGTTCAGGAGATAATTACGGTACTCAAACGACTTTACGTATCGACACAGGAAAAATGCGAGCTTTTATACAGTTCACTGTCGCAGGAGTACCTGATGGCCATTCTGTTGACTCAGCAATATTAACGCTAACTGCACAAGGTAATAAGTCTGGTAATATACCTGATACTTTTATCGCCCCTGTCATTAATGCCCCTGAATGGGATCAAACTACACTTACTGACTTAACAGATGATGATTTAATCGCTGCCACAGGCGACAGTATAGCTACTGCAACAGATATTGCTGTTGGCGCTACCGTTGATTTTGACCTTGCTACGAGTATTGAAGGTAATGGAACTTATACCTTTATGATTAATATTTCAGATGCAGATGCTAGAGCTACTAAGTATTATTCAAGTGAAGCCAGCGAAACCTTTAGACCGACATTAAACATAACTACAGTAGCTAATGCCCCTTCTGATACAACAAAACCTGTATTTTCTGAAGATATACCTGCCATAGAAATTAACGCTACAGGGACTAAAACAGACATTAGCTCGCTAGTAAATATCAAAGCCAATGACGAAACAGATGGTGAAATATCAGCAACTATAATTGGTGACAACAACTTAATATCAGGTGCACATACAGTAACATTACAGGCGACAGATGCAGCCGGTAATAAAGCAACCCAAGATATTTCTGTAAACATTAAACCATTACTTTTGCTAACAGCTCCTGAAATTTTATCACTACCTTCTGGATCGACCACAAGTGCTATAGTTGCATTATCTGGCCCGGCAGTTACTTATCCAGCAACGGTTGATTATACGATAACGGGTGAAGCTACCAATGCTGACAACGCCACCTTAACATTTACCAATACCAACCCTCAAAGTATTGAGATCACCTTAATTGAGGATGCCTTAAATGAACAAACTGCAGTTTTGGCCCTAACCTCAGTCTCAAATGTACAGGCAAGTAATGACACTGTGGTTGTGTCAGCAATTGAAGGCAACGCCGCGCCAAATATTAGTTTAACCCTTTTACAAGCAGGCGCAAATATAGCAAACATTAGTGCAAGTAACGCCGATGAAATCCCTTATATTGATGCAACAAAAGGTGACGTTACTGTATCCATTAATGTCGATGATTTTAATAGTGCAGATACCCATGATATTGCCTGGCCAAATACCGCACATGCCTTAGCTGCAAGTAGTACTGACGGTGGCTTTATATTTTCTCCTGCGCAGCTATCAGGTGACTTCACTTTAAGCGTTAGTGCCACAGAAAATAATACGACTGAAAAGCTATCTGCACAGCTAGCTGCAGATATTCGTATCATTAAAGACGAATTACCAGCATTGATTTCTGATGTAGATACCGACGGTGACGGTATTAATGATACCGAGGAAGGTTTTAAAGATTCTGATGGTGACGGTATTGTTGATTACCTAGATGATAACGCTGATATCACGCAGTTACCTTTAGCGGCAGAGCAAAAATCATTACAAACGTTAGCTTCTTTAACCTTATCCCTCGGTAGTGTGAGCATCAATGCTCAAGGTGTTACTGCAAAGTCAGCCATTATTACGCAGCAAGAATTGGCAAATAATGTTGCTAGCGGTAGTGCTGATACTACTGATAGTGGCTATCTCCCCATTGAAGGCGCCAGTTTACTCAATTTCAAAATCGATGGCTTAGCAAACGCGGGCGATACCGCGCCAGTTGTTTACCCATTACCTAATGATATGGTTATTAATGCTGATACTGAATTTCGAAAATATACACCACAAACGGGCTGGACAACATTTGTAAGTGACGCTGAAAATAGCATTGCATCAGCCTCAACAGATGAAACAGGTAATTGTCCTGCACCCAATAGTGACTCATATTTTGATGGTTTATCTGCGGGTGACAGCTGTATTCAATTAACGATCAAAGATGGTGGCATTTATGATGCTGATGGCCTAGAGAATAGTTCAATTGAAGATCCAGGTGTTTTAGCTGAATCTTTTGAAGTCATTCAATGGATCACTGACACGATTATATTACCGGCAACCAATGTTAATGAAGGCAGCATGGTAACCTTAGAAGATAACTTAACCGCTTATTTAGGCGACGTAGATGTGAGCGTAGTTACTTTTGCATTAGCAGGTGAATCAAGTTGGTTAACTGTTGACGAAACAGGCGCATTAACGGCAAACCTATCAAATTTAGCAACCGGCGAACATACCTCTAAGGTCAGCTTTAGCGATAACAAAATACAAACTGGCGAAACAACGGTAAGTGTATCCGTGACATATAATCAATCGCCTAAACTAGCCGAAGTAGCATTAGTTTCGGCTTCTCGAAATGAAGCTTATTCATCAAGTATTTTTGAATCGATTAGCGATGCCGAAAATGATACTTTTACTATTGAAAAAGTGTCAGGTCCATATTGGTTAAACGTAAGTGAAAGCGGCCAATTATCGGGTACGCCACTTAAAGCTAATATCGGCGATAACAATATTACGGTTAAGTTAACTGATGAAAAAGGCGCTACTAGCCAAGCATCCTTTAATGTACCTGTGGTTGATTCAGATACCAGAGCAAGTGATGGTGGCTCAATGTCTGCAGGTTTATTATCACTGCTAGGTTTATTATCGTTACGTCGCAGAAAGCACAGAAATAAATTGTAAAACTATACAAAAATCAAGAAGGCTGGTGAGCAAATTCACCAGCCTTTTTTTATGCTCTGCCCAATCAACTTTACCCTGTAGTAAATAAAAGTTATATCGCGCCATTTAATTAAGCCCCCAACACATTCATGATTTACTTATTCTAACTAATGCCCTTAGAGCGAATTTTCTTTACATTTAAATTTATCAAATGACGAAGAACGTAACGAAAAAGCACCTTTTTAACCCCAGAAAGGTTGCTACCGTGGTTTGAGTAAAAGTCATCTGGTTGACTATATTCCCCAAAATCGTCTGCTATCCCTTCACTTTGTATATAAGTGTCTTCCCCTCTCCAATCAACATCCGGTTTTTCTAAGCTTTTAGTAGCAATTGCATAGCCTGAAAACTCTGCTCTGTTACTCGCAAATTTTCGTTGTATTTGCTTTAAATATGATTTGTCTAAGATGTGACCTTCCAAGTTAACCCAACGTTTATTGTAATAAACTTCTACCCAACTATGGATAATACGCTTAGGTGCAAAGAAGAATAAATAATTTGGGATAGCGCCTCGTTGCAATTCATTGTAAATAGTAAATCCATGAAAGCGTGTGGATATTCCAACGGCACGTAATAGAGCTATTAATAAGGTACCTTTAGTATTGCATTGCCCGTAACCATCGCTAAGAACTTGGCTGGCAGGTAAACAGTCATCGGCATTATAACCAAAGCGGATCTCGTCACGTACAAAGTTATAAATTTCTCCAATGGCATCATATTGTTCTAGAGCACGCCACTTTCTTTGTTCAATTAAGTTTTGAATTTGCGGATGACTGAAGTCCAACAAGGTGGTTTCTAAAAGAAAGTCTTTTGAAAATTTAATCATGGCTTTGTTGCTCCATTGCAAAGGCAAACAGAGAAAGCCCAGCTAATAAAAGGATCGGATGTAAAATCATGCCATGGAAAATGGACATATCTGCATAACTGCCATGAATAAAAGTAGCCAATACAGTTATTAGAGCAATGATGATTAAAAGTGAAATAATTAATTGCTGTTTCATAAGGATTCCTGCTAAGTAATGTGTGTATAGAATAACCAACCACTTAACAGGTAACTTGAACAAACTAGCTAACTTTTTTTGAAAAGTGCAATCGCTTGCCTTATTGTCATACCGAAGTTATTGCGAAATGTTCTACTTAAATGAGCGCTATCTGAAAAACCAGCCACATAAGCCGCGTCAGTTGCAGAGCTACTATTTATCATCGCTTGAACTGCACATATAATACGTCGCCATAATAAGTAAGGTCGCCAAGAGATACCTAATTCTTTACTAAATAAATGAAGAAATCGACTTTCAGAAAGTGCTAATTTACTAGCGACTTCAGCAGCTCGCCAATTCGTTGGTTTGATGCACTCGCCATGTAAACACTGATTTAATTGGGTTAACAACAGCTGAATACGCTTATCTTTCACTGTTGTCTTATTAAAAATTAAGAACTGTTTGCTAAGTGTTAACTCATCAAATAACGGTGTTAAAAAACAGGTTATATTGTCAGCTTGCACAAGTTGTTTAGCTGATTCGAATAAAGGTGTATTAAATGACTTAAACGGTTGTCCCAATAACTTAGTTAACAATTCCTGCCCCAAATTACTTTTGGGTTCAATGAGTAGCACCCAACCTTCAAGCATTTCTAGTTGATGTTTAACGTTTGAATCAATTATGGTTCCCCCAGTTATATCAAGCCCATTTAATTTACAAAGCGAGTTATTCTTAGGCCATATAACTTGCATAGCATGGTGGCTGTGTGATGTTGCATCTATGCTGGAGCCATATATTGAAACAACACCAGGATGAAGCCAAACTGTAGGTTTGATCACTTTGATACGCCTATAATATGAAGATAAGCTTTATGTTGGCATAAGCAGCTAAAAATGACTATATCATTCGCCTATAGAGCAGCCTAAATTGCCCCATACTTTGATATTTAAAGTTCAAGGTTGAGGTTTATGCACATAACTTTCCTACTTAATTTAGTTTTATTGATTATAATAGACTGTTTAACTGACAAAATTCTTTAAGTTACGATTGAATATCGTGAAATGAATAGGCTTTAATTACCATTAAATTAAAGCCTATATTGAACTATTTATATACGTTAACTGCTCTGTTAAATTATTGGCGCAAATAACTCAATGGTATTAATTTCAATATTCATTGCTCGATAACGTTGATCCTGCGCTTTAAAGTCCTTGGTACTCGCTTTAAGTTTAAAAGCTTGCCCTTGTTTCAAAGTAACTTTTTGAATACCTGCTTGGTCAAATTTCAATACCCCAATGTGACTTTGCTCAAATCCACCAATATTGGATCTTATTTTCCCCGCAGCCAGTTTTTGCTCATTGCCATCAAAAGCTAATAATTTTTCAACTTTCCCCCCTTTACCCTTTAAGTTGAAGTTAAGTTCGTCTGCAGTGGTGGCAATAATAAAATCTTTATCTTTATAACGCATATTGTAGTTGATTTTCACTTGGTAACTGCCAGCTGCAGGTACATCTACGTACCAGCTACGAGAAAAGTCTTTTAACATTGATCGATAACTTTCTTTACCAAATTTACCTTGTTTTGTAGCGTCTTCACCAGTTAACGTTATCGTACCGTTTTCGTCAGCTCTACTATGTCTCGGCACTATTTTTAGTTCACCGCTATAATCGAGCTTAACTATGGTTAAGTAGGGATCTTGTTTGATACCAGTAAGAGCGACAATAGTATCGCCCTCTTTTTTCCTTGTTAGCAGTTGGCTGTCGCCATCAGTTAACAAGGTTACTTGCTCAATCTCATTTACTAAGCCCGGCAATACTAATTGATTACTTTCAGGCCATTGATGAATATGTAAATATAAAGTTCCTGTTTTGGTAGATACTTGCCCCCAAGGTAATTTCAAGAATGGATTTAAACCTGTTTCAAAAATCGCCTCTTTGTTTTTTTCTACCCAACTACCTACGCCAACTAAAACATCTTTTTCATAAGGTAATATACTGCCATCGCCTTTAGGTCCAATGTTAAGTAGGAAGTTACCGCCCATACTGGCGATATCTGAAAGTTTACTTACTTGCACGGCAATTTGCTCTTCAAGTGGCAAACCTTTCACCCAAGATTTATACCCCCAAGTGTGGTAAAAAGTACCCGGTGTTTCCCATGGATACTCAGTAATAGGAGAATCGGGTACATGGTTATCTGGCATAGTTAAAAAATCGCCCTGATTATTCATTATTCGACCATTGATTAAGGCGTTAGGTTGGTACTTTTTAACAATGTTTCTAAACCGTTTACTTTGCGCTAGAGTTGGCTCTCCCATATCAAAAAACACTTCAACAATTTCACCGTAGTTGCTCATGAGCTCTTCCAGTTGAGCCACTTGAAAATCTTCATTAGCTTTTGATACTTTACCAAAAACACTGATTTTACCATCAATAGGGTTACGCTCAGGATTTGGGCCATTAAAGTGCCAATCTGGAGTTGAATAATATAGGCCTAATTTTAAACCGTGCCTTTGACAAGCATCTGAAAGCTCTTTTAATAAATCCTTTTTGTACTGAGTGTAATCAACAATATCAAAGTCAGTATGTTCGGAGTCAAACATGGAAAAACCATCATGATGCTTAGTCGTTAATACGATATAGCGCATGCCAGCTTTCTTAGCGAGTTGAGCAATGGTATCAGCGTCAAAGTTTTCAGGATTGAAGTTTTTAACGATCTTTTGATAATCTTTTTGAGAAATATCCGCATGGCGCTGAATTTGCTCACCGAGCTTTTCAATTTGCTGACCTTGCCAAACACCAGCTAAGTCCGCATAAGCGCCAAAATGAATAAACAATCCAAAGCGCATCGCTTGCCACTTGGCGATGGCAGCTTTTGTTTGCGCCTGAGTTATAATTATTGAATGTTCTTTTGTTTGATTAACTATCGGTGTTTCAACATGACTCAGAGACTGTTGACCACAGCCGATTAATGAAACTGATGTAAATAAAACAACTGATGATAATAAATATATTCGAGTTTTTCGTTTTAACGTAACCATAAAAAATCCTCAATCAGCATTGGTACTCCCAAGTTGAATTTAGGGTACAAATGAAAAAATGGGTAAAGAAAAGGCAAGCTTAATGGCTTGCCTTTGTTTGATATTTAGTAACTAGTAGTTAATGGACGTTTTTTTGAACATCTTCTAGGCCACCATGAAGCACTGTTTCCCCGCCCCACTGCATAGTATCTCGGTCTAACTTAAGCAAGTGTTTAGGGTAATCCTTAGAAACACCAAAAGAATCCATACTGACGTCAAAAGGGATAAAACCAGTCTTTAATGCCTCGGCACCTTCAACTAAGCGAAAATCTTTATTCGCAATATCAACGAACTGTTGCTGTTCAGTGGCAATAGAGTGAGTTTCAACACCTTTGCTTTGATGTTTATTTAAAAACCTATCTGCGCCAACGAATGCATAGGTATTGTTATCTAAAAGATACTCGTAAGGAATTGGTTTAGTGCCACGTTTAGTAGCAAAAAACTCGGTAGTATTCCACAGATTTCTAGATCCATATGGGGGTCTTCTGCCCTTAGTAAAAATGTTGTGCTCAATCACAGATTCAGGTTTAAAATACTGTCGTGGAAAGGCTCTCATGCGAATAGCTTCACCATCAGTATTAATAAATATATTATTAGTGATATGGTTATAGTCTTTATGCACGATACCTGTACCTGCATTTTCAAAAATGTTTTGCGTTGTTATGGTGCCACGTTGCCAATCATCGGTACGAGCACCGATGTAATCAACATCAAATATATAGTTATGACGAATAATATTGCCTTCACCAGCTCCAGAAATATTAATTGAAGCGCCATCATGAAGCTGTAATAAAGTTTTAGTTACCTTGTTGTTTTCGATAATATTATTTTTACCATGCAAATAAGGCATAAAATGCGCTTGAGTATCATCGGAATATTCAACATCTAAATCAATTTCACTCCAACGAATGGTTTTTGCCGCTTCATCAAAATCTTCATTTTTCTTCATCAATATTTGTACACGTGGACCAGCTACGCCTACCGCTTTACGTGGTACATGATGGATCCAGTTATTTGAGATGATATTACTACCACTTTGCCATGCAAAAACGGCATGACCGTGCCAGATAATTTCACCAACATGATGAATGATATTATTGGTAATCGTATTATGATGATTAACATCTTTAGTACCTGGGCCATAACCTGCAAGTAAAATCCCCATATGTCCAACATAATCAATTAAGTTATCTTTAATCGTAATATTTTGTGCATGCAAGTCTAAACGAATAGCTGAACCTGCAGAGTTAGTAAAATGGTTACGGCTTACTCTCATATTTTCAGCGCCACGAAAACGTAACATAGCGTTGCCAGTATCAAATGTATCCCAGTCATGCTGAATGCCCCAACCTTTATGGTCCTTGTGCCAAGTTGAGCGTTTAGCTTGAGTAAAAGTTAGGCCTTCAAAACTTATGTTTTTCACGGGCTGATCAACAGGTCCATCGTAGTCAATTTCACCTTCAACACGGACTAACTCTTTCAGTTGAGGAATAACTATATCGTGTGGTTTCTGACCATCATGTGGCCAATAGTAAAGTTTCCCGGTAAGGCTATTATGCGCCCACTCACCTGCTTCATCGATAAAATCAACGGCATTTTGAATGGTTGCCCATGGGCTATTTTGAGAAAACGCGGGGGCATTTGCTTCATATTTTAGTGTTAATAACCGATCTTTAAGATCAATAGACTCAAGCGGAATAAAGTTCAACGCCCAAGGAACAGGATTAAAAAAAACTTCGATATCATCTAGGTTTTCCCAATCACGAATAGGTGCACCTTCTACATACCGCACTTCTTTTAACAGGTGACGATCTTTTTTGTGCATAACATTACGTGAATCGGCTATTTCATAACCTGTTGGTTTAACCCCATCAAAACGTGCACTACTCGCTCTTGGTAAACGTTTATCGCCAGCAAATAAAGCCGTAAAACGACCGAATTCGGCGTGGGTAACATCTGCAACCCAAACATTATCTTGAGCAACCTCAGGTAACCCTTCTAACGGGCTAGAAAGTTTTGTCCAGTCATTAACCGCTTTACCACTCGAGATAATAGGGCTTTCTTCTGGGTAAGCACGATAATTTACAAAGTACTCTCCTCGACCACCATCTTGACGATTTAAGACTAATGTTTCGTTTAAGGTATAGGTACCGCCACGTAACCATACGGTAATATCTTGCTGACGCTGCGCCTGATCTAATTGACGAATCGCATCTCTAGCACCAGCAATTGATTTAAACGGTACTGCTAGTGTGCCATTACCACCTTGCTGTGCTTGTGGCGACACATAAAATTCAAGACTGCTCATTGCTTGTTTTATCGGCTGTTCACTTTCAACTGAGGCTTGATCACAACCGACCATAAAACCACTAGTACATACAGCAACGAGCATGGCGGGGGAAAAGAGTTTATTTATCATAATACTTCCAGTTACTTCTATCGACTTAAAATTCTCAACACTGCGATAATGCTTACAGTGTCGCTGACAATTATTGTTATATTTATTTTTATTTTTATTTTATTACTTAATATCGTTTTTATCTTTTTACTCAGTGGTAACTAAAGTGGTTATAAATCCATTATTGCCCAACTTTAAAATGCCAAACATCACCTTTAATGACTTTACCTGATCGTAACGCGTCAACACGCCAATAATAAGTTCTCCCCAACTGTAATTCTTTAGGGGTAAAAATATTATGGATAAACACACCTTGATATTGCGGAGACTGTTGATTTGCTTGTTCAATAGCATTTTTCGATTTACCAAAGTACACTTGATGACTCGATGCTTTATAAGCATTTAACCACATTAGGTCAGCATCTTTTTTTACCGTTATTGAGGCAACAGGTGGTACAGGTCTAGAAGCAATTCTAGCTTGGTACCCGGGGATCAAATAATTCTGATCACCGAATTCATATGGGCCTATATCGGGGGCTTTGCCAAGGTAATAGTTGGTTTTATCTTTGATATTCACGCCAGCATCGATCAACAGCGAACCTACTTTTGGGCGAAAATCTAAATTATCAACATCACGTAATTGTGACCTAACCGTTAACCCTAGGCTGGCACCATCGAAATTATGGTCAACAATGCCTGGTACCGGATATTTCTTCCCTGACTTTTTCCTGTGGCCTGAGAATTTATTACTTATATTGTTACGAGTAATGGTTTTATGATTATGTCCTTGAATCGCTTTATTACTGCTTACGATTAAGTCATTTAAGTGGCTGTCAAAGCTTAAGTTATTAAAAACAAAATGGTTATCACCTTTAAAATAGATACGGTCAGTTTGCCAAGCTACATTATTAAAGACGTTTCCACTGTGTCCATAGGGAGCATTAGGGGTGTTTTTATTGTCAAATCGAATACCTTGCTTAACGCTATTATGTACCCAGTTATACCGCACTATACCGTCGGTTTGCTGCTTTACACTGAGTTGAATCATTGAACCGTCATTTTGTAAGTGCCCGGAATCGGATAAGTCGTTTAACTCAATACGGTTTCTTACACCTGATTTAAATAATTCAGAGCAACCTGTGGTATGAATAGTATTTCGACGAAAAACAAGATCTTTAGCATTAACCATATTTAAGGTATAACCACCTTTATAGGTACAACTATAATCTATGTTATGCATATAACAATTTTCAACTCGGTTACCTGTGCCATTCATCTCAAGAGCGGGACCATCGCTATAAGCTATTTGACAGTTTTTTAGTTGATTATTGGCAAGGGTATCTTCTTTTTTTACCAATATTTTGGTGACATCGATAGGTGAGGTATCGCCTAACATACGTTTTGAATAAGACGGGTACATTAACTTGCTGTCTTCTACTTTAATAAAGCTACTGCGCGATATATTAAACGTAGTTGCGAAAAAGTTAATACCCGTTAAATTGACAAATTTAGAGCTATTAATGTTAAAAGCATAACTTTGCACTTTACCACGAATTGTTAGCTTTTCTGGGTTAACCCCATTCTGCGCCCACAAATAGAGCTGCTTGGACTTTACGTCATAAAACCATTCATTTTCTTCATCAAGCAAACCGAGTTTTCCTTCGAGGAAATAACCGTGACGGCTAACACCTGACTTTTCAAAACTAAAGTGTGATTTAACACCACCTGTATCATACGAAAAATAATCTTCACCAGCCTTGTGCTTTGTAATTTTTGTTTGATATGTTTTGAACGAACCTGAGTTAACGACGATAATAGCGCCAGTTAATTCAAAATCAAAACGTGATAATTCTTTATTAAAATAAGTACCTAGCTTGCCTTTGCCTTTTTCTGGCCACATCATTGACTTACTTTTGTCCCATATTGAACGGTCATACCAATTACCATTTGGCCAGCGCGCTGAAGTCATGCTTTTATTATCAACAAATAACTGCCAAATAGGCTGCTTTAAAGTGGTTTTATAAATATTTCCTTTATATTTTTTCCATTTTTGCTTAATTGCGATAGTGCCTTCAAGCGTAACTGGCTCACCTTTGTAAGCTTTAATGGTAAAGGGGTTTTCTTTACTGCCATGTGCACCGTTAATATTCACTTGTTCGGCATAATTGCCTGCGCGAATATAAGTTATATCCCCAGCTCGCATTTTGTCTACAGCAGTTTGGATATTACGAAAAGGCTTTAGCAAAGAGCCATCATTATCATCACTGCCCTTTGTAGCAACATAGTAATTGCTGGCAAAAGCCTGGCTAGTAGCAATAGCAACAAAAAAAACAAGCGCGAAAAATTTCATTATTATTTATTCCAATGCTTGGCTTTTACGGCCATCAAAGTAGGATATGCTTCATCAGTATCGCCAATCTCTAGCTTTAACTGCCTTAGCAGGCTTTTAAGCTCAGACTTTATCGGCTCACTTTCACTATTAGGGTACAAATTAATCATTTCTTGTGGGTCATTAGCTAAGTCATAAAGTTCCCAATACGGTGGCGTTGCTGCGGGCATAGCGCCATTTGCATCCAGTGGTAAACCGTAGAAAAATGCTAACTTATGTGTTTTAGTGCGCACACCATAGTGTGCAGGAATAGTATGATGGGCCATATGCAGCCAATACCTATAATAGACGGCTTCCCTGCCTTTAGTACTTTCAGGTTGGGTTAAAGCCGCTTTAAAGCTTACACCCTGCATAGTATCTGGTTTGTTAACGCCAGCTAATTCAAGTAAGGTTGGCGCGATATCAATATTTAAAAATAATTCTTCACTTACCCTTTCTTCAGGATGATTTTTTGAAGGTATTATCCCTGATAATTTATTTTCGGTATTGCTCGTTTGCGGGTAGCGTACTAAAAATGGCATTTGAATAGACTCATCATATATCCAACGTTTGTCATAATAGTCGTGCTCGCCTAACATCATGCCTTGATCTGAAGTATAGATAACTATCGTATTGTCCGTTAAACCATTGTCGTCAAGATAATCAAGTACACGACCAACATTTTCATCAACAGCTTTAACTGTACGTAAGTAGTCTTTCAGGTATTTTTGATAAGCCCCAGAAACTACGGTATTCCAGTCATAGCTAGTTAATTCAAGTGGACCGGTCGGCCAGGCCTTATTTAACATACGTGTAACTAAACCGCGGCCTTCCATTCTACGTGAAACTGAAGAACCAAATTGTTGGCCAGTTTTACCATCGATAATTACCGCATCAGTTGGACCATGTTTGCCGCGATGATATAAACTTCTCGGTTCAGGAATCTTAACATCGGCTAAAAAGTTTTCATGACGCTTGGCTGGTTTCCATAAACCATGAGGCGCTTTGTGATGAATCATCAGCATAAATGGCTTAGCTTGATCACGCTTGTTTAGCCAGTTAAGACTTACATCTGTGATAACATCTGTGACATAGCCCTGATAGACTTGCCCACCCTTTTTGCCGTTTGTCCATTTCTGGCCAATTTCTTTTAACTTAGGTTCAAAATATTCACCTTGGTTTGGCAGAACATTATAATAATCAAATCCTGACGGCTCAGTTTTTAAATGCCATTTACCGATTACCGCAGTTTGATACCCTGCGCTTTGCAACTGTTTAGCTACATTATCAGTGCTACGGTTTAGCGGATCAGCTAAGGTTTTAACACCATTTGTATGACTATACTGGCCAGTTAATATGGCAGCGCGACTAGGCGTGCAAATCGAATTATTGGCAAACATGCCATTAAAGCGCACGCCCGTTTTTGCAATACGGTCAATGTTAGGGGTTTTAAAGACCGCCGACAGTCGCCCCTGATAACTTGATACTGCATTTACAGCATGATCATCAGACATAATAAAGACGATATTGGGTCGAGAGCTAGGCTGAATATCTGCATGAGATTTTTCTTCAAGCTTATCATTATTAGCGCTAACGACACCGCTAACTAATGCAGTAGCTAAAGTTACCAGTAATATAGTTAATTGTATTTGTTTGACTGGTTTAAGTGATTTCATGGCAATTAATCCCAAGTTAATTCTAAGAAAGCAGCGTAACTTGCTTCTGGTGCATCTAAGTTAAGTGGATCATCAACTACCTTCTTCCACTCTTCTAACTCAACCAACATGGTTTGGATTTTTAGCTTGTACTCAGGCTTATTGCTTAAATCGTGCATTTCAAGCGGGTCATTTTTCATATCAAATAATTGCGTACGCTTGATCATCGGATAATAAATAAGTTTGTAATCTTGGCTACGCACCATACGTTGAAAGTGTCGATAGGCTCCATAAATAGTCTTATATGCAACGTCTTTTTCGCCGTTAATCAATGGCACTATACTAGGCGCATCAACAGAAGAGGGAATGTCTAAACCAGCTAGTTCAACAGCAGTAGGAAAAACACTGTTTAAATAAAACATGCCTGTAGCTGTTTTACCCACTGGAATATTAGGCCCTTTAACAATAAAGGGGGCTCTGACACTGTGGTCATATTGATTCTGCTTACCCATGAGACCATGACGTCCCATGGCTAAACCGTGATCAGATGTATAAATGATAACGGTATTATCTGCTTGACCAGAATCTTCTAGCTGCTTAATAATCCGACCAATTTGCGCGTCGGTATGGTCGATCATCGCGTAATACTTACTAATTTTATCTTTAATTTCTTTAGGTGAGCGCGGAAAACCAGCAAGAACTTCATCACGCAGATAATAATCACCTTGATCAAACGTATGATATTCACTGAAATTTTCTGGTAATTTCATCTTATTTTTGGGGTATTTCTCGAGGAATTCATCTGGTGCATGCAGTGGATCATGTGGCGCTAAAAAACCAACATACATCATAAAAGGTTTGTCGTTAGGATTACGTTTAGCAAGAAAGTTAACCGCTGCATCGGCAATTACTTCACTGGTATGCTTGCCGCCTTTATAATCAACAAAAGCATTATCTCCAGATTTTGATCTATCAAATTTGGTAAAGTCAGCATCCCAATGCCCTCCTTTTTCGTGACGTGACATGCCATTTTTATGAATTGCTATACCGTGAGTAAAGCTACGACGCCAAACATCCATTGATAAATGCCACTTACCTGTTTGGAAAGTGTCATAACCTGACTTTTTAAAAGTTTCACCAAAGGTTGTATGTTTTGCTACAAATTTAGCATCTTTAACACCCCGTGCATCGAGACCGGTGCGATATAAATGACGACCTGTATTAATCATTTGACGGCTTGGCAAACATACCGCACCTGACCAAGCTCCTTGGTTAAAGACATGGCTAAAGCGCATACCTTGTTTAGCTAAACTATCTAAATTAGGGGTATTAATATTTTTATTACCAAAGGCAGCAACGGTATCTGGTGCTTGGTCATCAGTTAAAATAAAGAGAATATTTAGCTTTTTATTCTCTTGGGTATTATTTAATAGCGCACGGTTTTTAATTGCCTCTGACTCACTGCACCCCTGCAGTATGCTAATTAATAATAAGGCGAATAAACAACACGCTAAAGTGCTAAGTTGACTATGATTCATGCGCGTATTAATAAAATTCATTAAAGCTGCCTTTATTTAATATAGTAATTATTACTAATGATTAAGATCGTTAAATGCTGATATGGCTTCAGTAAATAAACTACCCCACAAAGTGATCTTTGTAAAGAATAAACACCAAATAAGTACCTATAAATATCATTAATCTAAATAAAGTAGATGTTTAAAGGTAAAAAACACATTTTTCTAGAGGTAATGACAGGCTATTATTTGGTTAAATTAAGAAATATTTAAAATGTAATACTGCAATGTGAATCATGATTTTTAGTCATAAAAATGGCCAGTGATACTGGCCATTTTAATTTTTAGTGAGTAACGAGTGTTAATTACACTTCATAATTAGAAGCTATAACGCATTGATAAACGGTAGCTTCTGCCATAATTATAGATAGCGTCTACTCGATTATCATTTACATTATCAAGGTCACCATTAAATTCTTTTGTTAAACCTGAATTTTCTGGCGCAGTTAATACATTGAAAATTCTGTCATAACTCTTGGTTAAATTAGTCGCAGAGAAGCTAACTTTTAACGCTTTGGTAATATCAAAGTTTGCAGAGAAATCAAGTGTACCGCGATCATCTCTTATCTTACTGCTATTTCCAGCCGTTACATTAACCAAGGCTTTAGTTCTATAGGCATATGCTAAACGGAAGCTCATATCTTTATTCTCCCAGTACACAGTAGCATTAGCAGAGTGCTTAGAAGTATTAACAAAAGGTAAACCATTATAAGGGTTAGTTTTATCTTCTGGGTCAACCATAGCTTCACTATCGGCGTAGGTATAATTAATTGATGTACCTAAATGTTTTAACAAGCCAGGTAAAAAGTCATAGTGTTGTTGATAGGCCATCTCCAAACCCTGAATCTCAGCTGATGCGCCATTTATCGACGTTCTATATTGTACATTTGCACAAGGGGCAGTAGCGGTAAGCTGCTCTTCTGCCGGTAACGCTGAACGATCAACAATACAATTACCATCTATTGGGTTATTAAACTCTTTGAAAACTGATGAGTCATAACTAAAGCTTTTAAAGTCTTTATAAAACATGGCTGCGGAAAGCATCGCGCCTTCATCAAAGTACCATTCGGCAGACAAATCAAATTGGTCTGCTAAAAATGGTGCCAATTGCATATTGCCACCGCTAGCTTCAGGTGTCTCATTTAAGTTTGATGACTTAAGGCGGAAGTTAGGGTTTAGATCATCAATACTTGGACGCGCCATCACACGTGCTGCACTGGCACGTAAAACCACATCTTCACTAACTAAATAGTTTAAAGTAAAACTAGGTAAGAACTCTGCATAATCATTTTCGTCATATACTGGAACCGGCTCATCATAGTCTGTGGCTGGCACACTTATACCGTCAACAGTGAACATTATGTCACTTGGATATTCATAACCAGAATGGCTGTGACCTTCAACTTTTGTTTTTGCATAGCGAACACCAAAATTACCTGTAATATCACCATCAAGTAATTCAAAATTTGCTTGTACATATGCCCCGAAAGTTTTCTCATCAACTTGCCATGATTTCAGCGGGCTAGAAACAAATAAACCATCCGTACCATTAGGAAATGCTAACGCAATACTGGCATCAATATCAGGGGCTAACCAAGAAGTAGGAAAACCCGATGGTGCAATACCATCTAAAAAATGATTTCCGGTAAGGCTACTATTTTCCACTCCTTCAATAGCATCGGCATAGAGTTTTGTTTTGCCATCTTCAAATTGCGACCATTTTTTAACAGCTTCATCAGCGGTAACGGCTTTACTACGATCGGTGTATTTAACACCAAACTCTATAGAGGTAATTAAATCACTTTCAAAACTACGGCTAGCATCAAAATAATAACTCGCTTTATTATCTTCTACTTCACGCATTTGTACCCTTGCTTGTCCCATTTGCCAATAGCTTGGGTCTTCATTATTCCAGTTTGTACAGTAACTAAATTCTGGTAAATCATTGCCTTGTGGACCATTAGTGTAATCAACGCCACACCAATCGTTAGGTTGATTTGATGGGCTATTCGCGGCTTTAGACCACCAGTTAACTTTATAACTATCACTCCACTCTTGTGAAGTATCAGAGTAACCGACACGACCTTTAATTAACCAATAATCACCAATAGCATGTTGAATTTCTAATCCTGTAACAAAGCTATCTGTGGTATTTGTCCACTCGCCACCTTGATTTTGTGTACCCGGTTTTTTAGAAAAAGCGCTGGTCACTGTATTAGCAGTATTAGCATCTCCCATTAAAATTTTAACATCAGCAGTCGCTCCACCCGAGGCGCGATCTAAGTTATTTAACCGGGTTTGAGAGTGTTGATGATCAATTTTTTGACGAGAAAATGAGGCATCAAATCTTATATCTGTAGCATCGCTAGGGCGCATTTGGAAGGTAAAAGTTCCACCTTGCTTAAGTTTATCATCGAGGTTAATACGAGCAAGTGCAGCATCAGGCATCATGGCAGCAGTATTGTCTGGTAATGTTTCGCCCGTTAACGCATTGGTAGCACCATTAAAGGCTTTATTATTCGTAGTATCACTGTTTAACCGCCAACCATTGGTAGAAAACTCTTCTTTACGAACACTTTGTTTGTCATGAAATAATGAACCTGCAATGCCGATGTTATCACTGAACTTATATAGCCCAGAGTATGAGAATCTCGGTGTGGTTTCTTCGGCTAAGTCGTTGTGACGCGCTTCTACGGTAAATACATTAACATTTTTATTCATTGTTAATGGTGCACGAGTATGTAAATTAATCGACGCCCCTAATGAGCCTTCTTCTTGGTTCGCTGCAGGAGACTTAACCACATCGATACGACTTAAGATATCAGCAGAAAACAAGCTTAAATCAACCGCTTGATTATCGGTATTGCTTGTCATAGAAACACCGTTTAACTTGATATCATTTAAAGAAGCTTGCACACCACGTACGGTAATTGTTTGACTATCGCCACCGTTTCTATCTAATGAAACACCTGAGATTCGCGACAATGCTTGGGCTATATTTTCATCTGATGACTTACCAATTTCTTCAGCAATAATTGAGTCAGAAATAGTTTCAGAGTGTCTCTTAGCATCTAATGCTGAAATCAAGCTTGAACGAACACCGGTGACTTCTATGACTTCAATATCATCAAGTTTATTTTTCTTCTCGGCTTCTTCTGCAAAAGCAAAGGCATTGCTTGTTACTGATGCAGATAGTGCTAAGCAAACTAAGCTAGCAATTTTCGATTTATTAAATTCTTGTAACATGTTATTCCCCAGGACGAACATAAAGCTCGTATTACTTAGTTTGGATTAATTGCCAAATAAATACATTTTTATTATTTTTAATTTTTCTAGCACTGCGATCGTTGTTACTAAAACTTTCAGTTATTTTACTTCTCTAAAACAACTTTTATTCACTTAGAGCAAGGTTTGTAAACAAACGACTTGAAATTAATGTATGGCCTTTGTAAAGAAATGTAAAGAAAAAACTGACCTTTATTAAAAATAAACACCGCAAACCTTTGTTGCAACGACATGAAAAGATCTACACCACAAACAAAACAACCAAGAAAAAACCTAAGATTACAAATAGATAACCACAACAAAACAAGGAGTACATGTATATATAATAAACACCAACAGGCAATCTGTTTTGTGGGAGAAAACAAACAAAACAAGTAATTTGTTACTGCTTTTGTTCTACAAAAGAAAATTTGCCGATAAAGTGAATATTAACGTTTTTACGCGCAGGTGATGGGGAGATTTAAATGACATTTTGTACAATTTAATAACCACTTAACGTATATCTAACTGAATTTAGTTTGCTATAAGGCAGCATGGTTTTAAAAGTCTAAAACTAGCTACTTCTTAATTGAACCAGCTAGTAAATTGTGAATGAATTCGCCTAAGAAGCGATCAAGGTAAATTAGAAATATTATAAGCATTGAAGCTCAGCATAGGCTTTCAGAATTCGTTCGGACATCGAGATTTCAGCTGAATGGATCCATTTACGTGGGTCATAGTACTTTTTATTTGGCTTATCCTGTCCTTCTGGATTGCCAATCTGACTTTTTAAGTAGTTATTATATCTTCCAATAAATGAGCTAACGCCATGCCAATAAGCCCATTGGGTATCAGTATCAATGTTCATTTTTACCACGCCGTAGCTGATCGCCTCCCGGATATCTTCCGCTGTAGAGCCTGAACCACCATGAAATACAAAATCAAGGCTATTAGCTGCTAAGTTATATTTATCACTAACAAATTGCTGAGACTGTTTCAAAATAACTGGCGTTAAATGAACGTTTCCGGGTTGATAAACACCGTGAACATTGCCAAATGAAGCCGCTATCGTAAAGTATGCACTAATGCGGCTAAGTGCTTCATAAGCAAAAGCAACATCTTCAGGTTGTGTATATAAGGCGCTATTATCAAGATGACTGTTATCGACACCATCCTCTTCACCACCAGTACAACCAAGCTCTATTTCCAATGACATATCAATAAGTTTTAGTCGCGTTAAATAATCTGCACAAGTGGCGATATTATCTTCTATAGATTCTTCTGATAGATCGATCATATGTGAGCTAAATAATGGCCTGCCTGTTTGCTGAAAATACTCTTCCCCCTCAGCCAATAAACTATCTATCCACGGCAGGAGTTTACGACTCGCATGGTCGGTATGTAGGACAACATGTACATCATAAAGCTTGGCAATTTGGTGAACATATTTAGCTCCGGCAATTGCACCAGCTACCGAGGCATCAAGAGTTGACAAACCAGAGTCCTTGCCAATAAATGCAGCAGCACCACCTTGAGAAAACTGTATAATTATCGGCATATTGGCAGACTTTGCCGCAGATAATGCTGAGTTTAAGGTTGAACTGCTACTAACATTAACCGCAGGAAATGCGCATTGATTAATTTTAGCTATTTGATAAAGACGATGAACATCGCGACCGGTAACAACACCCTTTGCAATTGAATCAAATAAGTTGGCTTTTGACATAATATGAATAATTTTTCCGTTACAAGTTTTAGCTGAAGAATCGCTTCATACCATTATGCAATTGAAAAATTGTTATAATTGATAATATCAAAGGTGTGAAACTAATAAGCTAAGCTTAGTTATTGTTAATTGAATGTATTTAATATATTCGAGAACACCATCAAGTTACTATTTCAAATAGCTTGATGGTTTTATTTATGATCACAATTCCATAAATGCGATAGTGTGTTTTCTATACAAGCTTAACTAGCCGAGATTAATCCTTGATCTTTCATCGCTTGCCAAAAAGAAGCAGGAACTTGAGCTTCAATTAAAGAAACATTACTCTTAACTCGTTTTGGAGAGCTAGTATTTAAAGCGACTGAAGTGATTTCATCAAATAAAAATGAAAACTGAACACAAGCTTCCGCAGGCTTAACCTTATACTCTTCACATAAAGCGTTAAACTTGTCTCGCCAAATGAACTCAGCAGCATGGCTTTGACGTGTGATCGTTTTATAATCAAAATTATCACTACCAATTAGAAAACCGGCATTAAATACCGCAGAATTAATAACTTTAACGCCTTGGTTTCCCAGTTTTGTCAATAAAGCAAGTGTTGATGGCTTATGGGAATAAGGCGTTATTGAACAAGCGAACATTGCCCAATCAAGTTGTACATGTTCACTTATAAAATCAATAACACTTACATCTTTAGCGCCGACACCTACCGAATCAACTTTTCCGGCTTTACGTAACTCCATTAATGCTTTATACGCATCAAGAATATCTTGTTTACGCTTTAAAAGTTCGGCTTCATCTGCTGCGCCGGCAAGGTATTCATCAGGATCATGAATAGAAACTACTTTGGCTTCATAATCACCAAGCAAATCATTGCCTTGTTGATAACATTCAAGAATTCCTTGATAAGAAATATCTTGTACTGCGTCATGCTTTATATTGACCCAAGCACCTGGCTCGAACGTTGGTTCTTCGCTGGTTAAAGGTACTCGTTTCCAACCCAGTTTATTACTAATACTGATCTTATCAGGTGAAATATTTAGCGATGTTAATGCCTCAGCTAAAGACTCAAGCGCCAAACCTGCACCATATTTCCCTGCACTATCAAATAACGGTATGCCATCGCTATTTTCAACTGCCGCTTGTACTAATTCTTTTTTAGTTTCGCTACTTAACTCAACAAAAAGATTACCCAAACTACTGGTACCAAAAATTAATTTAGGTATGTTTGCAAAATTACTCATATTTTTACTCTAATATAAGGCTACATCAATTTACTTACAGTAGAGCAAATTAATGTAGTCTTCTTAAGACTTATTCTTCACGCCATGATAAATGCATTTTAAAAAACAAGCAATTATTTTTGAACACTACCTATAATAAACACGAGCATGATAACTTTTTAAATATTAAACGCGTCGAACGAGTTGCTGGTTAAAACGCATCAACATGTAGTCATGTTGTTTTTTCCAATTCAATTCGTCAGCAATAGTATTCACGGCATAAGTTACCTGATTAGCAAACTTACCATAAGTTTTATGGATTTCATCAAAGTCTGTAGCAAAAAAAACCAACCTAATAGTATCTACTAGCCTATCCCCTTGCCACTGACAACTAACATCTCTGCTCTCATGACGAGGGTTATAACCTAGAGAAATAATATCTCCATTAATAATGGTTCTCGCCTCATTATCAAAGCGTACTATTGGTGATAAACCGTTTGCTATCATAGCGGCATGGTTAAGTTGGTATCTTTCACTTACTTGCTTGAATGTCTGAGAAATTTTTGCATAAAGGAGTTCAAAGGGTTTAGCTGAATCATAATTTACCTCTGTGCCTTTAAGCAACCTACGTGTCATAGGGATACTGACAACTGCGTAAGTAATCGCGGTAAAATCGCCTTTTATTTCAACACTTTGTTGCAAGTAGCGTGTCGATATTTCACGGAAAGTGTGGCTTTTACTTTCTTTACAACCTTTATCTTTAGCAAACACATCATAAGTTAAGTGTTGATGATCACGAACTTTCAACTCTTGGTGACCTAGGCCAATTCTCTTAGATATCATGTTTACTGCTGCAAAAACCTTATTATGAAAGCTCGCAGAGTTTTCACGCAAATTATCACCGGTGGCCAAAAACAAAAACTTAACTTTATTAGAGCGTATTGCACCATCAAAGTAGCCTTTAAATGTACTGTTATGTTTAGGGTCGTAAAAGAAATATGATTGCTTATTGGTATGTAATACTTGTTGTTCATCACTATTCCTAACTCTAACTAAACGGTTATTGGCAACAAAATTTGCATGCTCTATATTGCACTCTTCAATAACATCAAAAGCCAACTTAGCGAGTTTTTGATAAAATTTTTGATAAGGTAGTGTTGACTCTTTATCCACGTCCTCACCAACTAATTTAATGAGTTTGTCGGTTAATGGCATTTCCGCAATAATATAGTGATTATCCCGAGCATTTGAAGGGACATAAACTTTATTTGCTACTCGGTGTTTTCTTAATATTGAACTCGATCTTCTCATTTCACCCTCACTTGCTTGTTAGTTATAGAATAAGACTTCAAACCACACCTAGGCGCCCCTTATTAACAATGAACACTACGTAAGTGTTAAAGGATTGTCAATAATGTTCGTCAATTAAGCCAACAAACCCTTACAATAGCTTGTTAAAAACATATAGAAGATAAAATAAAAACCTAAGACGTAACAATAAATTGGCGAGTGAATAGCTGAAAAGGAAATATGACTGGTTAACTAATTAAGTATAGGACGAACTCTTAACGAGCAATCAAAATTGATATATTTTAACCACAAAAAAACCAGCAAGTTATAGCTTGCTGGTTTGTTTTCATGCTTACTTCATTCTAAATGATGTTTAATACATCGAAATGCAGTATCAATTTCAAAGCTTACTTCTGTTCGAAATAAAACTTTTTACGCTTATTGTCGTAGTTTCCAATCTCATTCATCGTCTCAGCATTGTATAAACGACCATTGATCATAGTATGTGTAACTTTGTCACTTAGACGAATGTTTTGACTAACGTCACCATCAATAACAATCATATCAGCAAGTTTACCAACAGTTAACGAACCTAGGTCTTTATCTAAACCAAGGGACTTTGCCGGAGATATTGTAGCAGTGCGAATAGCTTGTAGTGGCGTCATGCCGCCTTGCGCCATCATCCACATTTCCCAATGCATTGCTAAACCTTCACGTTGCCCATGACCACCCGCATTAACTTCAACACCTAAGTCTTGCATCTTTTTAGCAACTTTTGCGACGTTGAAATGATTATAGTGATGTAGCGGTGCTTTTGTACGACGCATGGAGCGCGGATCTAAGAATTCACTAGGTACATATTGACTTAAACGAGGATGTTGCCAAACATCAGTTGTATCGTACCAATAATGTTCACCAGAAATACCACCATAAGCTACCCCCATGGTTGGTGTATAAGCCATATCAGATTGAGACCATAACTGTTTTATATCATCATAAATTTCTGCAGTAGAAATAGAATGTTCTAACGTAGTATGTCCATCAACAACCATAGTTAGATTATGTTGAAGCAATGAGCCGCCTTCAGGTACAACCATCATTTCTAATTCACGTGCTGCTTGAATAAATTGTTGACGCTGATTACGACGTGGTTGGTTATAACTCTTAACACTAAAAGCACCTGCAGCTTTTAAACGCTCAACATGAAATTTGGCATCATCAAGGCTATCAACATGCGAAGTATACCCAGGGATAGTTGCACCATATAGAATAGTACCCGTTGAGAATAAACGTGCGGCGACTATTTTACCGGATTTTTGCATTTCGCTCGCGGCAAAAAATTCAGTGGTATCGTTTGAAGGATCATGAATTGTTGTTACGCCTAATGCTAAACCAGCGTAATTTTTCCAGTTTTGTTGTGGAATAATTTCATTGCTACCTTGAGAGCCATGTCCATGAGCATCAATTAACCCTGGCATAACTGTCTTGCCAGTAATATCAATAATAGTCGTGTGTTTAGGAATGTTAACCTCGCCATTAATACCTACGGCTTTAATCTTATTGCCTTCAACAAGGACAACACCATTATTAATAACATTCTCACCTTCCATAGTGATAACTTTACCGCCAACAAAAGCGACATGCCCAGATGGGATATCAACTTTTTGCTTATAACTTAAGTTAATGACTTTTGCTTCAGCTTGTGTTTTGTCTGTTTTATCTGCAGTTTTGTTGCTACGAATATCAAATAAACCTTTTACAGATGCTTGATATAAATCAGCACCAAGGCTCCAATAAAGTTCATTTGATTTACCATTCCAATTAATACCTTCACCAGCACGTACTGATAATTGCTCTACTGGTAAATTTTTCGCTTTAGGACCAATGTCAATAACATCACCTCGCTCAACAAAAGGCGTCACAAACACTTTGAAACGTTCAGCAAAAGCAAGGTATTTACCGTCTGGTGAAACACTATATTCAGAAGCGAATTTACCTTGATATAATTTAGAATCATGCTGACCATCAATATCAATACGGGAAATATGTGGTTTTTCCCCATTGCGGGTCACATAAATTCGATCATTTCGTGCAGCAAAATGTGGTTTAACGCCACTTTCAGTCACTAATTCAGCTTTTCCTCCTTTAACTGATGTTATATAAACACCAGGATTTAGGCCCCATTTAGGATCGGTAATATATCCACCACTGATTTTACGATAAACAACTGTTTTACCATCTGGTGAGAAACTAGGTTCTACATACTTACCCGGCTCACTTGTTATAGTTTTACCTTTTCCACCACGACTAGATACAACTCGTACTTGGCCTAGGTTTTTATCATCCCAACTTACGTACACAATTTTTTTGCCATCACGTGAGAAGTTTGGATTAAGTTCAAATTGACTTTTTTGCTTGGTTAAACGCTTAGGTTTGCCATTAGGCAACTTTTTGCTATACAGGTGACCCATCGATTCAAAAACTGCAAATTTACCATTAGGTGAGACCTTAACGTCACGTAACATTTTTGTATCGAAGATTTTTTGATCTAAGTCTTGAGTAAAGCGAACAGCGGTTTGAATTTTCTTTTGAGTTTTAACATGAAAATCAATAACTTTTGCTTTTTTAGAGCCAAGTGATAACTTATTAATTTTACCACCAGCCCAAAAAACTAAACCATCACTGTCAGGTGTCCAAGCCATAGTTGGATAAACTCCGTGAATGGCCCAAGTTTCCTGCATGTCACGATCTAAACCATCATAAACTTTACTTTGCTCACCGCTTTTAAGGTTATATAAATAGAGGTTTGACTGAAAGTCGTCACGGCTGATAAATGCCAAGTATTTACCGTCAGGTGAAAGCGTTGGCCTAATAGCTCCGCCTTTTCCTGAGACAACAACTTTGATTTCGCCCGTTTCAAGCTCAAGGCGTTTAATTTTATAAATGCCTTTCTCAGAGTCTTTAGAATAATGAAAGCTTTTTCCTGGTGTAGCATCTTGCGAGAAATAAACATATTTACCATCATGAGAAAATGCTGGTTCTCCTAGGTCTTTTTGTTCATTTGGGCGTTTAGTTAACATAACACCATTGCCACCAGACTTATGGTACATCCAAACTTCACCAGCTCCTAAAGAGCGTGAACCGGTAAAATGCTTACGTCCAACAATATAATTACCGTCTGGTGACCATGCTGGGCTATTTAACAAACGAAAGGTTTCGGTAGTTACTGCTTTAGCATCACTGCCGTCTGCTTTCATTATCCATAAATTATCACCACCATCTTCATCAGAAGTAAAAGCAATATATTTACCGTCAGGGCTAAAGCGCGGTTGCATTTGCCATGCGATATCAGTCATCAAAGCTTTAGCTTCACCACCTGATGCTGGCATAGTGTAAATATCACCGAGTAAATCAAAAACAATTGTTTTTCCATCAGGACTTAAATCTACATTCATCCAAGTACCTGAACGAACGTCAATTTTCGCGGTAGTAAAATTTCCTTGAGGTTTGTTAACTGACCATTTTACTGGCGCTATTTTTTCGCTGGTTTCCACATTGTTCTTTTCATTTGTACTGGCTGTTGTTTGTGCGAAAGAACTTGGTAATGCAAATAAAACACTAAGCGCAACACCTGAGAAAAGCATTTTTCTTAACGGCATGGGTTTCGACGGCATGAATAATTACCTTATACGTTTGTAATGAATTTTTTAATTATTTTAACTATTTGTACTTAATCACATACTTCAAAAAAATGTAAGTAAATTAAGCTGATCGGTCTAAATTGTAAGATACATTACACATAAAAAATCGCTATATCCGTGCTCTACCTAATATCAGGAGAGATAATTAGCCAAACTGATCTTTTAAAATAGTGCCATGATTTATTTAATCAACAACGATGGAGTTGATAGCGGACAAGATAAATAACCACTTTTTTGAAAAATAGTAGATGATGTGATTTAAAGTGGCAGTTAGTTTTTAATTCAAATTGTAAATATGGTTTAGTTAGCTATTAATAATTTAAAAATGAAAGAGTATAGGAATATTTAATTTTGAGGTGATTTAGTAAGTTAAAGAATAGAAGGTGGTACCCGGAGACGGACTTGAACCGTCACGCTCTATGAGCGAGGGATTTTAAATCCCTTGTGTCTACCAATTCCACCACCCGGGCATCGGATAATTCTTTTTAAAGTAGAGATTGGTTCCCTACTAACTCTGTTAATCTTATGTAGATAAAAATAAAAGAGATTGGAGCGGCTAACGAGACTCGAACTCGTGACATTCACGTTGGCAACGTGATGCTCTACCAGCTGAGCTACAGCCGCTTCATAGATTTTAAATTTTAATGTATGAGCCAACACACATCCAATGTATCATCCTATTTACTTCGTCAGAAATAAAAGTGGTACCCGGAGACGGACTTGAACCGTCACGCTCTATGAGCGAGGGATTTTAAATCCCTTGTGTCTACCAATTCCACCACCCGGGCATCGGATAATTCTTTTTAAAGTAGAGATTGGTTCCCTACTGACTCTGTTAATCTTATTTTTATAAAAACAAACCAGAGATTGGAGCGGCTAACGAGACTCGAACTCGTGACATTCACGTTGGCAACGTGATGCTCTACCAGCTGAGCTACAGCCGCTTCATAGAGTAGATAATTAATTTAATTATCTAAGTTTTCTTTGAAAATAATTGGAGCGGCTAACGAGACTCGAACTCGTGACATTCACGTTGGCAACGTGATGCTCTACCAGCTGAGCTACAGCCGCTTCATATATTTTCGTTTTAATGCATGCGCCAACACACATCCAATGCATCTTCCTATTTACTTCGTTAGAAGAAAAGTGGTACCCGGAGACGGACTTGAACCGTCACGCTCTATGAGCGAGGGATTTTAAATCCCTTGTGTCTACCAATTCCACCACCCGGGCATCGGATAATTATTTTTTAGAGTAGAGATTGGTTCACTACTTTTAGTTTCTCAACTAATCCTTCACAATATTATTTACTTAAAAAGTAATGGAGGCGGGTCCCGGAGTCGAACCGAGGTCCACGGATTTGCAATCCGCTGCATAGCCATTCTGCCAACCCGCCTAAACTATTACTTTTAAATATTTATATAACAACAAGTTATTATAGATAATATTAAATTGGAGCGGCTAACGAGACTCGAACTCGTGACATTCACGTTGGCAACGTGATGCTCTACCAGCTGAGCTACAGCCGCTTCATCTGCTGACTCCCTGTCAACTTGGGACGCATTCTACATTGAAATTATTTGGAGTCAACACTTAAATATCAATTTTATTTAGACTGCTTAAAAAGCGGCTAATTTGACGTTTTTTTAACTTAAAAGGCCGTTTTCTAACTGTTTTGTTTAGATAACTCAGGCCAAGCTATTTTGAAATAAGACAACATTGACCAAAAAGTAAGCACTGTAGCAATTACATAAAAGCTATACGCAATAAACATTAATATTTCATGAGGAAAATTAAACAAAATTAAAGGAATATCATAATCAGGTTGCCAAATTAACCCCATGATCCCTAACATTTGCGCGGCTGTTTTATATTTTCCCATTTGTGAGACAGCAATATCGTCTCGTTTACCGCGTGAAGACATAAATTCACGAAGCGCACTTATAAAAATTTCACGTGCAATCATTAGCAAGGCTGAAATTGAAATCCACCAGACTTGGTAATCTTGTATTAACAAGACTAAGGCGGCAACGACCATGAGTTTATCTGCAACGGGATCAATAAAGGCACCAAAAGCAGAAGATTGATTAAGTTTTCGTGCTAAATAGCCATCTAGTGCATCACTAATTGATGCGAGCCAGAATACAGCAAATGCGCCGAAATGATTCCATGATACTGGCAAATAAAATACGATTAAAAAAACCGGTATTAATAGAATGCGAAACATGGTGATTTGATTTGGAATAGTCCACATATATTTTTTCTTATACAACTAAAACAAGTGTTACGGCATTTTACACAGATTAATGCTTAACGCGTGAATTTTTATCAATTTATTTACAGACTAATATAGTAAAAAGAGGAAAATATAATATACAGTTAATATTTATTTATCATGCAGAGCATTGTATATATTCTCAGCCAACACTTTACTAATACCAGGAACTTTTTCTAAAGTTGGAATATCAGCCTTTATAACCTCTTGCAAACCACCTAAATACTTCAATAATGCCTGACGTTTTTTCGCACCAATACCTTCAATGGATTCAAGAGAAGATTTTTTACTGGCTTTCTGTCGTTTAGCTCGATGACCAGTAATAGCAAAGCGATGAGATTCATCCCTAATATGTTGTACTAAATGCAAGGCTGATGAAGTTGAGGGCAAAGAGATAAGTTGATGGCTTCCAGCAAGTATTAGCGTTTCTAAGCCTGGTTTGCGCCCTTCCCCTTTTGCTACTCCAACTAATAGGGGTATTCTGTCTAGAGTTGAGTCGCGATTCAATGACGCAAAGAACTCCTCAGCTCTCGATAACTGTCCTTTACCACCATCAATAAAAATAATATCTGGCATATTTTCCATGCTAGTTACTTTGCCATATCGTTTATTTAAAGCAAACTCCATAGCAGCATAATCATCACCGGGTGTTATGCCAAAGACATTATAACGACGATAATCACTCTTTAATGGACCTTCTTGATTAAATACTACATTTGATGCCACCGTTTGTTGGCCCATAGTGTGGCTAATATCAAAACACTCGATACGGTTTATGCCATTATCAAGTTCAAAGACTTCGTTCAATGCTGAAAATCTTGCTTGCATTGACTCTTTATGACTATTGCGTGTTGCAAGAGCATTCTGTGCATTGGTACAGGCAAGTTTTAAATATTGTGCTCGTTCACTACGAACTTTTGTCGATATTTTTACATTGCGTTCAGCCTGACTGCTTAATAGTTTGGCGAGCTCTTCAATATGTTCAAATGCTTCACTGATCACTATCTCTTTAGGAATTGTCGCACTCTTCAGTTCTTGCCCTAAATAGTGCTGACTGATAAAAGCTTGATAAACTTCAGCTTCGTCAGTATTAACCGGAATGACTGGGAAATAGCTTTTACTGCCAAGGATTTTTTGATCTCGTATAAATAAAACATGCACACAAACTTGGGATTTTTCAATATATACACCAATAACATCTAATTCAGCAACAACTCCACTCACAAATTGTTGTTTTTGTACTTGACGCAAAGTGGCGATTTGATCACGAAATTTTGCTGCGTTTTCAAACTCTAAAGTTTGACTAGCTTGCTCCATTTTACTAACTAAACTGTCGATCACGGTGGAACTTTTACCCCGTAAAAACAATTTAGCCAGGTCAACTTGTTGGTTATAATCAATAGAAGAAATCTTATCAACACAAGGTGCCGAACAGCGATTAAGTTGATATTGTAAACAAGGTCGACTGCGCGCACGATAATAACTGTCTTCACATTGACGCACAGGAAAAAGCTTTTGCATTAAACGTAAGCTTTCCCAAACAGCACCAACCGTTGGATAAGGACCAAAGTATTCACCTTTGATTTTTTTCCCCCCACGATGCACGCCTAACTTGGGATGCTTATGATCTGTGATTAACAAATACGGGTACGACTTGTCATCACGTAATAAAATATTATATTTGGGCTGATATTTTTTAATGTAATTATTTTCAAGGATTAACGCTTCGCCCTCGGTATGAGTAACGGTAACGTCAATAGCCATAATCTGACTAACCAGCACTTTAGTTTTTGTATTGCCGACATCTTTACGAAAATAACTTGAGAGGCGTTTTTTAAGCTGTTTAGCTTTCCCTACATAAATAACGGTTTGATGTTTGTCGTACATACGATAAACACCAGCTTGTAGGGAAACTGAGGCAAGAAAAGCTTGATGGTCAAATATAGGTTGGGAAGTAGACAAATTCTATAAAATTTCGGTTTTTATCATACCGTAACGAATAGCAAGGTGAGTTAATTCAACATCATTACCTACGTTTAATTTTTCGAACATTCTATAGCGATAACTATTAATCGTTTTAGTGCTGAGGATTAATTGCTCCGAAATAGCAGGAACTTTCTCTCCTCGAGTGACCATAAGCATAATTTGCAACTCACGCTCAGACAAAGTATTAAACGGGTTTTCTTCACTGGACTTGAACTGACTTAACGCCATTTGTTGGGCAATATCCGGAGTGATATAACGTTGGCCACTATTAACTGCACGAATGGCATTAACCATTTCGTCTGCTCCAGTACCTTTAGTTAGGTAACCAGCAGCTCCTATTTGCATCACTTTTGTAGGGATTGGATCTTCACAATAAACCGTTAAGACGATTATTTTTATGTCGGGTGAGTAACGAATAATTTTTTTCGTTGCTTCTAAGCCACCGATGCCCGGCATATTCATGTCCATTAAGACAACGTCAGGCTCGTTTTTACGACAGAATTGTACGGCTTCTTCTCCAGTTTCAGCTTCACCAACCACCTTAAGTCCTTTTACTTCGTCGAGGATTTTACGTATCCCGGTACGAACTAACTCATGGTCATCAACCAACAAAACATTTATCAACGGAGTTTCACCTTACATTAAATATTAATTATTAATTATTTTTGATATACGTAAATCACAATAAGTTACGTAAACCTGTATTACCTAATCCCTAGAGCATATAGGGTATTCATAGACAGCACAATTGAATTTAATTATCTCATCATAAAAAGTGTAAGAGAAAATATTAATTGATTTAATTAACAACTAATTGCTCAATATTTATCTAGAGTTCATTTTTTTTAAGCCAACTATTCAACAATCCTATTTGACCATTTTTATATGCGGCATAAGTGAGTCTTACGGCATTGCTTAAAATAACGCTATCTGTCCATTTTGTTTGATCAGCGATCAATTCATAACAGTTTTGAGCTTCTGGTGATAAATAACCACGCATTTCTTTTTTTCCACGTTCTTTTTGTCTTTCTCGATAGCGCTTTTGTTTTTCAGCATTGCTATACGATCTTTTCTTCTCTGTCATCAGTACCTTACCTAAATATATATAAGTTTCGCTCAATGGTTATGTATAAGTAAAGAATACAGTAATAAAGTTAATAAGCTAATTTTATATCAGAAAAACAAAAATAAAGTACTGCTCCGAGTTGTTTAGTGTACAGGTGTTCGCTAAAGTAGCGCATAATTTTATACTAAACAAAAAAGTGACCTCATGTTAGATCAAAATTCATACTCTAAAGAAGACTTAGTAAAAGCTGGTACAGGCGAAATGTTTGGCGAAGGAAACAGCCAATTACCCTCTGACAATATGTTAATGATGGATCGTATTATCTCTATCACTGACAATGGCGGAGAACATGGCAAAGGCGAAATTATAGCTGAGCTTGATATTACCCCTGATCTGTGGTTTTTCGATTGTCATTTTAAAGGTGACCCTGTAATGCCAGGTTGTTTAGGTTTAGATGCAATGTGGCAACTAGTTGGTTTCTTCTTAGGTTGGTCTGGCGGTCCTGGCCGTGGTCGCGCGTTAGGCGTAGGAGAAGTTAAATTTACAGGTCAAATTTTACCAACAAACAAAAAAGTAACCTACAAAATTACTTTAAAGCGTGTAATTAAGCGTAAATTATTTATGGGCATTGCAGACGGTGAAGTATCTGTAGACGGTAAAGTTATTTACGTCGCTAAAGATTTAAAAGTAGGTTTATTTACTAATACCGCAGCTTTTTAATTTTACATACAATCTGCTGATATAATAAATCTCGTTTTATCAATAAATAATAGAGCCCACGTAACTTTAAATAAATGTAA
>Ga0209292_1000264_pt1 | contig 72509 bp, 63 predicted proteins | sample GOMGulsemesocosm_2_FD_184634 | JGI IMG/M metagenome (GOLD analysis project Ga0209292, IMG submission 184634) | Methane-oxidizing microbial communities from mesocosms in the Gulf of Mexico - GOM9C Gulf of Mexico (SPAdes) (version 2) | ecosystem: Environmental > Aquatic > Marine > Cold seeps... | reverse complement strand
CGCTAAGGCAAACACACCAGCCAGTACATCATCAACCATAATACCAAAACCACCATCAGTATTTCTATCTAGCCAACCAATCGGTCCTGGTTTCACAATATCAAAAAATCGAAATAGCGCAAAACCGAGAATAACCCAAACCCAGCCTTGTGGGGCCGCAATCATAGTAATACCATAACCGGCAATTTCATCCCAAACAATGGCGCCATGATCGTGTACGCCCATCGCTTTACTGGCACTTGCACAAATATATACACCAATCACTGACGCCAACGCGACAATGCCGATATATTGCCATAAGCCCAACTCTAAGACGCTGGTCATCAGCAAATACAAAGGGATAGCAACAAGCGTTCCCATCGTACCAGGCGCTTTAGGAAATAAACCACTACCAAAACCAACAGCAGCGAGATGCACTGGGTTAGCGTAGTTTAATTTTTGTAATTCTGGCGATAAAAAATCTTTTTTCATTGGAAGTGATCCCATCCTTGCAAAGCTAACGTGGTTAATTGCTTGTCGTTAAAATAGTTAATTTGTGGTTCTCGTTGTTTCTGTTGCTCTATTTGTTTAAGTTGATCAGCCGAAACACTGGCTATTTCACCAATATGCGTAAATGGTAAATCATGCTCAGCCATCACTTTTTCTAGTTGTGCTCTATTCTCTGGCGATACTGTAAATAATAATTCATAATCATCACCACCAGCAAGTGCATACTGCGGCCATAACGCGTTACTTACATAAGTTTGCAATGCTGTTGATAAAGGTAACGCAGTTAGCTCAATATTTGCCGTCAGATTAGTACCACAAGCACGACTAGAGGCATTAAGTATATGTTTCAAGTCTGACGCCAAGCCATCAGACAGATCAATACAGCTGCTTGCAACATCAACCAGCGCTTGACCCGTACTGACTCTTGCGGTCGGACGTTGATGACGAGCAATCAAAAAATCTTTCTCGGAGTCCGTTAATACTACTTCATTGGTATTTTCAGAGATAGCGTTATCGGGGTTATTCGCATCGATAAGTAATTTTAAGCCTGCGGCTGCATCTCCAATCGAGCCACTGCAATAAATTAAATCACCAGCTTTGGCACCGTGCCTCGGTAACGCTTTACCTTGATCAACAAAACCTTGTAAAGTAAGCGTCAACGTCATATTGCCTTTCGTAGTATCACCACCAATCAAACTCACACCATAACGATGTAATTGTTGATGTAAACAATCACTGAAAACCGTTAACCACTCACAATCATAATTTGGTAAAGTGAGCGCCAATGAAGCCCACGCAGGTTGCCCCCCCATCGCGGCAATATCACTGATGTTCACTGCAACCAGTTTGTGCGCCACATCCGCAGGGTTCGCATCGCAAAGAAAATGAATACCACTGACCATGGTATCTGTGGTCACGACTAACTGTTTGCCCGCTGGCACAGACAAGATCGCACAATCATCACCGATTCCAGTGATCACATCGTCACGTGGAACCGATTTATTCGTAAAATATTGTCCAATTAAATCAAACTCGCCTGTCGCCATAGTACTGCTGTATCCATTATGATACCCAAGCGGCTTGGGTATAGGTTGCAATTAATCTTGTTATTGTACTTTTAATTAAGGCCTAATTGTATTTTTAATTAATGTCTAGCGTGTGAATTTTAGGCATAAAAAAAGCCAGCAACCTGTGCTAGCTTTTTTGCATTGAAGAAAATAATTTAATTATTTTTTCAAACGTAATTGCAATTTACTTACAATTTTATCTAATACGCCGTTAACGAATTTGTGGCTATCTTCAGCACCAAAATCTTTCGCTAATTCGATAGATTCATTGATCACAACTTTATAAGGTACATCTTGACGCTTTAGTAGCTCAAATGTAGAAAGACGTAAAATCGCTTTCTCAACCAAGTCTAAATCATCCATAGGACGAGATAGGAATGGGCTCATCAACTCATCAAGTTCAGCATGATTTAAGCTTACGCCTAATACCAATTCACGGAAGTAAACTGCATCAGTGTCACTAAAATCTTGATCTGTTACAAATTGGTGTTCAATATTTGCAACAGTTTCTTGCGTCATTTGCCATTGATAAATTGCTTGTGTGGCAAACTGACGTGCCTTACTACGTTCCGAAGGTTTCATTTTTTCTCCAATAATACATCAACTTGATGCAAAACATTCACCATTTCAAGTGCACTTAGAGCAGCCTCCGACCCTTTATTACCAGCCTTGGTACCAGCACGCTCAATTGCTTGCTCAATTGTATCTGTTGTTAACACACCAAATGCAACAGGAACATCATAGTCCATTGCAACTTGAGCAAGACCTTTATTACATTCGCCAGCTACGAATTCAAAATGTGGTGTACCACCACGAATTACCGTACCTAAAGCAATAATTGCATCAAACTGTTTTGTCGCAGCTACACGCTGAGTAACAAGCGGTAATTCTACAGCGCCAGGAACACGCACAATAGTGATGTTGTCTTCGCTAACTTGGCCAAAACGTTTTAGTGAATCGACAGCACCCGCTAACAAACTTTCATTGATGAAGCTGTTAAAACGAGAGATTACAATTGCAATTTTTGCTTCTGGAGCAGGAACATTTCCTTCGATAACTTTCATGTGTACAAATCCTATATCACGGCGCGTAATTTTACGGCCAATTTTAATTATTATGAATCGGCTGACGAAAGGGCTCGGATTGTACCAAGCTTTCGCCAGCAAGCAAACTTATTCTACGCCTATCTCTAAAACTTATTTAGAGATATATTCGACAACTTCTAGGCCAAAGCCAGATAGTGAATGGTAACGTTTGTCTGAGCTTAATAGCTTCATCTTAGACACGCCCATATCAGCTAAAATTTGAGAGCCTACACCGACACGGCGTGAAGTACCCTGCCATTTTGCTTTTGGCTGTGTTTCGCCTTTATCTTCTTGAGCAAACTGTTTCACTTTTTCAATGATATCGTTAGAGTTTTCTTCATTGCCTAAGATAACCATTACACCACCATCACGACCGATACGTGCCATCGCATCCGCTAATGACCATGAGATTTGACTCGCACGGTCGGTATGCAAAATATCTGTCATGGTATTTTGTACATGCACACGTACTAATGTTGGCTGTTGGGCAACAACATCACCTTTACGTAGTGCATAGTGAACTTGATTATCAATAGTGTCACGGTAAGTCACTAAATCAAAATCACCGTGTTCGGTTGGTAGTTTACATTCCGCGACACGTTCAATGGTGGTTTCATTACTGTTACGGTACTCAATTAAATCAGCCACAGTGCCCAATTTAAGGCCGTGTTTTTCTGCGAAGATTTCTAGATCAGGACGACGCGCCATTTCACCGTCATCTTTTAGGATCTCAACAATCACACCAGCAGGCTCACAACCAGCTAGACGTGCAAGATCACAACCCGCTTCAGTATGACCTGCACGTGTTAGTACACCGCCGTCTTGTGCTGCAAGTGGGAAAATATGCCCTGGCATAACAATATCAGCCGGTTTCGCATCGCCAGCAACCGCAGATAATACAGTTACCGCACGGTCAGTCGCAGAGATACCAGTAGTCACGCCTTCAGCCGCTTCAATCGACACTGTGAAATTAGTTGAGAATTGTGCCGTATTATCTTGAACCATCAGAGGTAATTGCAGTTTTTCTACACGCGCTTTGGTTAACGTTAGACAAATTAAACCGCGACCGTGTGTCGCCATAAAGTTAATCGCTTCTGGCGTTACTTTGTCAGCGGCCATGATCAGATCACCTTCATTCTCGCGATCTTCATCATCCATCAAGATAACCATTTTACCTTGGCGGATGTCTTCAATAATATCTTCAATACGACTTAGTGCCATGCTCATAGCCCTTTTATAACAATTAAAAACTGATCGTGAATAGATGTTTTACTTTAAAAACCCATTACTCGCAAGAAAATCCATAGTGATGCCCTGCTCAGGAGTACTTGATTCTGCGGCTTTATCACCTAGCATAATGCGTTCTAAATAACGGGCAATAACATCTACTTCTAAGTTAACTTTACGACCGACTACATAACTTTCTATCGTTGTTTCTAATGCAGTATGCGGTACGATCGTCAATTTGAATTTAGCGCCGTCAATTTCATTAATAGTTAAACTGATACCATCAATTGTAATTGAGCCTTTTTCAGCGATATAACGGGCTAATTCGTTCGGTGCTTGTAACCAATACTCAGTCGCACGACCAAGTTTACTGATCTTAACAATCTCAGCAACGCCATCGACATGGCCACTGACTAAGTGACCACCAAGACGCGTGCTTAAGGTTAATGCTTTTTCTAAGTTTACCTTATCACCAATACGGTAATGCGCAAAACCAGAGCGTTTAATCGTTTCTAATGACACATCTGCGCGGTATCCATTGCCGAGTAATTCAACAACAGTAAGGCATACGCCATTCGTCGCGATACTATCACCGAGTTTTACGTCACTTAAATCAAGATCACCACTATCAACAGTGATGCTCACATCGGCCCCTTTTGGGGTTAAACCTGTGAGTGTACCCACGGTTTCAATAATTCCTGTAAACATTAGTATTCCGGTTTTGCTGTAATTCGAAGATCGTCCCCGATCTGCGTGATATCGGTAAAGCTAAATGTAGGCACTTGCGCCATTTCAGTTAGCTCGCTTAATACTGCGAGTCCTCTGGCACTATCACCCATGAGCTTAGGTGCCAGATAAATAATTATCTCATCCACCAGCTTATTTTCAAGTAATGCGCCAGCCAGTGTCGCGCCTGCTTCAACCCACAGGTCATTAATATCCTGCTGGGCTAATACGGTCATTAACTGTTTTAGATCTATGTTATGGTGACTATCTTGCTCAATTTCAATTCGCGATACCGATTCATTCACTAATAACTGCTCGACAGCTGGATTTTCAGTCGCATCATTGACTATATTTTTAACACCATTAACTAATAGTATCTGACCGGGCTGTGAAAATAGCTTCAACTCACTATTTATTTTAGCAAGGTGTGTATCTAGTCGCCGATGATTATCCAGTACCACTCGTATTGGCTGACGTAGCTGTGGTTCTAATAACTCATCATGAGACAAAGACTTGTCTACTTGAATTAGTGGCTTATCTGTTTTAATTCGTGGATAGTCGGCTTGGCTTGCACCTAACTCACTATAACGCACATTAAGTGAAGCATTGTCCATAATAACCGTGCTGGCGGTCGATAAAATTGCACTGGCTTGTGCGCGGTATACTTGCACATCAGACCGTGCAGCAGGACCGGTGATCCATTTGCTCTCACCGTTTTTCAATGCTGTACGTCCGTCTAAGCTTGCCGCCATTTTTAAACGCACAAACGGACGTTGTTCCTGCATGCGTAAGATAAAACCAGGATTCAACGCATGCGCTTGCGTTGATAATAAACCGATCCGTACTTTAATGCCCGCCGCGATAAGGATCGCAATGCCATTACCTGCTACTTTCGGATTCGGATCGACCATAGCAATAACGACTTCATTTACGTTCGCATTAACCAAGGCTGCTGCGCAAGGGGGGGTACGACCATAATGACTACATGGTTCAAGCGTCACATAACAAGTGGCCCCCTGAGCATCATCACCTGCGATATTTAAAGCATGGATTTCAGCGTGAGCCTCGCCCGCACGTAAATGAAAACCTTCACCGATGACTTTGCCAGCTTTAACAAGCACACAGCCAACATTTGGATTCGGTGCCGTGGTAAAACGGCCTTTTTGTGCAAGTTCGAGCGCACGTTGCATATGCAAATGGTCAGTATCATTGAACTGACTAATGGATACAATTTCGTCCAATAGTAGATCTAGCTCGGCACGTGATTTGTTTGGCATAATCAATGAGGACTCAGATAACGGATTATTTGTCGAGCTTGGCGATTTCTTCATTAAATTCTTTTACATCTTCAAAAGAACGATAAACAGAAGCGAACCGTACATAAGCAACTTTATCGAGCTTTTTCAATACGTCCATCACCAGTTCACCCAAAAAGCTTGATTCGATTTCACGCTCACCAGTAGCTCTTAAACTCGATTTTATTTGATTAATACCGAGTTCAATCTGCTCTGCGGCAACCGGACGTTTTTCTAGCGCACGATAAATACCATTAACGAGTTTATCTTCGTTAAAAGGTTCACGTGTATCATCCGTTTTAATGATACGTGGCATCACTAATTCTGCAGTTTCAAAGGTAGTAAAACGTTCATGACATTTCGCACACTCACGGCGGCGACGCACCTGATGGCCTTCAGCCACAAGACGAGAATCGATAACTTTAGTTTCAGTCGCAGAACAAAATGGACAGAACATAAACAATCCTATTGAATAATATTATTCTGAGTCTATCGTTAAATAGCAGGCGGGTACAGAAAAGTGAAGGTAATTTCGTGGAATTAATAAATAAGTTAACAGATTGTTGAATAATCAGTCGGTTTTCAATCACTCTTTTAATGAGATAAAAACCGACCAATATTTTAGGGTTGCTTATTCTGCACTGCGATTTACGTCATTGACAAACTGACTTGATGCATCAATACCTTGTCTATCGAGTTGGCTCATTCCGGCCCGTGATAAGGGTAAGCGCGCATTGTGATTATAGCTTAGTCGACTTAACATTAACGCGGAATTAACCTGTTTTTCTGAAGGTTGTTTCACGTCATTCGATTTATGATTCCGACTGCTTATTTCACTTTCGATCGCTTTAATTTGATCTGCGCTCTGCGTTAATTCTTTATTTTTCTCTGCCGCGCGGCCCTCTCCCTTCGCACGAGTAACCGACTCAGACTTAGCCAATTCAGCCACAGGGGTAATATCAGAACCAAGTTTCGCTCGGAATAACTTTTTATTAATCTCAGCTAAGAATTGATTCTGCATTTGTTCAGGTGTGACCTGCAACTTGTTATTACGACTTGATTCACTTTTGCTCACGACGAACACTGGTTCATCAATTGTTAGTTCTTTATCATTACGGTTTAACTTTTTGTTAATACCCGCTAAAAATATATTACTCGCTTTTGATTTTTTCTTACGCTTAATCTTCGCTATCGAACGAGATTCTACAACAGGTGATAATGTATCCATTTGATCAACTAATGGTTCATCAACGGCAACCATAGCTGAAGACACCACACTAGCGTCGACAGGCTCTAAGGTATATGTTGGTGCTGGAGACGTAAGTAAAGGTTTAGCATTAACAACGACGATAGGCCCAGAACTTGGAGATACTTGAACAATTTCCGGTACATGTTGACGCTTTAATTTGTGCTGAATTTCAGCTAGGAATCTACTATACTGTTGCTTTGCTTCAGTATTTTCAACAGCGGTTGCATTTTTCGCTGTTGTGGATGCAAACTGTGTCGATGCAATAGCCTGTACATCATTGGTTTTTATCACTGCAGTACCATAAACACGCTTATGGACCCCTGCCATGAAGCTATTTCTAGGTAATTTATTCTTCGGTTTTATATGATGGTCTTCAATAATATTATTGGCCACAACAAGCGATTTTTCTTTTTCAAGCGCTTCTTTTTCCGCAATAGCGAGTGCACGTTGCTGCGCTTGCTGACGTAAAAGCTGTTGTTCAATTAAGACCAACTGAGGGTCAGTGCGCGTCAGAACCTTTTCAACTTGGCGTTCGACGTTCGCATGAGCAATAATATCTTCAAGCCCATCCAATAAGTTACTATTTTGGGTGGCTGATAAATCGTTTACGATATCATTCATTTCGACTGGCTTACGACTAGCGCGACTCTGTGCCGCATTTTTTTCCACAATCTGACGTGGAAACTGACTATAATGCATTGCACCATCGGTATCGCGCCAACTATATACTTTAGCAAATGTAGAATAGCTCATTGAACCACATACTAACGCTAATATTAACCGCTTATAATTTCTTATTGAATTCAGCATCATCCTTTATACCTCACTCTATTTATCGCCAAATTTGAGAATGCTATCTCAAGTGCTTATTCAGCTATTTATGTCACTATTCATCTATAACCACCGAACCGAACCGAAAATAAATGTTGCAAATATGTTAACATTTACAAGTGTAATTTAAAACTCCCTCATTCATTTTAATCTCGTAGGCTTCACAATTAAGAGATAAGAAATACTAACTACAATTAAATATAAGTGTATTCAATATGCGGTTAGCATCAGAGTAACGATTAGTTAGCTCTGCATTTTTACCATACTTACCACAATGTTCCTGCGCCATATCAACCACCTCTATCGTCTCAAATTGACCGAGTTGATATTCATAAGAAGCACCGTTTTCAGTTTTAGTTAATACATCAACTGAGCTACAGCCAATCATCGCAACAGCAAATGCTGTAATGCTTATCCTTTTACATATTTGCTCGGGTGTTTTTTTTACTGCATTTTTTAATAGAGGTTTATTCATCATATTTCCCATCCTTGGTCTATGAAACTGGATTAACCTGTTCGCTAACTGGCGCTCTATGACAGCTGATCATATGATCCTGAATCAATAATAAAGCATGGAAATAGTATGATTTAAGGTATTAGCTGGTATTGGAGGTGATAAGGGTATAAATGTTTAGGTATAAAAAAACCGTAAATGACACTTAAACCTTGATTCAAGTTAAGTGTCATTTACGGTTAACAAATTAATCGAATGTTTATAGACCCTGAGGTCTACACACCCAATTATTTGTGTACAGACTATTTATATACAGGGAATTCAGCACATAGCGCTTGTACGTTAGCACGTACCGTTGCAGCTACATCTTCATTACCGATGTTATCTAATACGTCGCACATCCAGCCAGCCAGTTCGCCAGCTTTATCTGCAGGGATACCACGGCGAGCCAGTGCAGGCGTACCGATACGTAGACCAGATGTAACAAATGGTGAACGTGGATCGTTTGGTACCGAGTTTTTGTTTACTGTGATATGTGCATTACCCAGTGCAGCATCTGCATCTTTACCTGAGTATTCTTTGCCAATCAGATCAACTAAGAATAGGTGATTTTCAGTACCGTTAGAAACGATCTTGAAACCACGTTCTTGTAATACTGCAACCATGCTTTTCGCACAATCAAGTACATTTTGTTGGTAAACCGCAAATTCAGGTTCCATCGCTTCTTTAAATGCAACCGCTTTAGCAGCGATAACGTGCATTAAAGGACCACCTTGACCACCAGGGAAGATTGCTGAGTTTAATTTTTTCTCAATCACTTCGTCTGCTTGCGCAAGGATCAGGCCACCACGTGGACCACCTAATGTTTTATGCGTCGTTGTTGTAACAACGTGTGCATGTTTCATTGGATTTGGATATAGATCAGCTGCAACTAAACCTGCAACGTGTGCCATATCAACGAATAGGAAAGCACCTACTTTATCAGCGATTTCACGGAATTTAGCCCAATCAACAACACCTGAGTACGCAGAGAAACCAGCAACAATCATTTTTGGTTGATGTTCAATTGCTAACGCTTCAACTTCAGCATAATCTAGCTCGCCCGTTTCAGGATTAATACCGTACTGAACTGAGTTATAGATTTTACCCGAGAAGCTTACGCTTGCACCGTGTGTTAAATGACCACCATGAGCAAGGCTCATGCCTAGTACAGTATCACCTGGTTTAACTAATGCCATGTAAACTGCAGCATTTGCTTGTGAACCAGAGTGTGGTTGTACATTCGCGTAATCAGCACCAAACAATTGCTTAGCACGTTCGATTGCTAAAGACTCAGCAATATCAACATACTCACAACCGCCATAGTAGCGTTTGCCTGGGTAGCCTTCTGCATACTTATTTGTAAGCTGAGAGCCTTGAGCTTCCATTACGCGTGGGCTTGTATAGTTCTCTGAAGCAATAAGCTCGATATGATCTTCCTGACGAGTTACTTCTTGTGTCATTGCTGCCCATAATTCTGCATCATAGTCAGCTATATTCATATCACGTGTAAACATCCGTTTTCTCCTGATTGAGATAATACAAGTTGGTTTGTAAACTAAATTTCGGCCACATTGTAACGCGACTAATACCAAGTTCCTACAATAAAGACTTGAGAAAATTTCAATTTTGCGTGAAAAGACTGCATTTTAATTTAACTTTGATCAAAACTGACTCCTCGGTTAAATTTATTCGCTATAATACTACGCAATTACAGCACTCATACCCATTTGGAGAACACAATGGATGAACTAACCCAATTATGCCAAACCCGTTCAGAGATCTACTGGTGGCTTTCAAGCACACTTGCAACTGAATTATCTGATGAGCAACTGGGTCAATACCAGTCAGCAGAAATCCAAAGTTTCTTGCAAGGCTTAGCAGCAACACCCGCGTTAACCGTTTCAGTTGAAAAGCTAATCAGTTCATTAGCGGCAGTAAACCTACGTAACGACGCACGTTTAGAGTTATGTGCCGACTACGCACAAGTATTTTTAGGTAACAGTAAATCATCTGCGCCCCCGTATGAGTCTGTGTTCACTAGTGAAGAAGGTCACTTGATGCAAGAAGCGTATCAAAAAATGATTACGCTCCTCGATAAGCACAACATCAATATCAGTGATAAATACAGCGAGCCTGCCGATCATATTGCGATTCAATTAGACTTCATGGGTAACTTGATCTTAAAAACCTTAGATTCGGAATCAGAAGCGCAGATCCGCGCTAACTTCGCAATGCAGCACGACTTTTTACAAACGCACTTACTTAACTGGTTAGGCGATTTTGAAATTAAGGTTAAAGACTGTGACAAATTTGGGTTTTATGCGGCGGTAGTAGAATTACTATTAGCATTCGCACAGCTAGATTCAGATTGGTTAGAAACTGAATTAGATTAATCTCTATTTAGATACAACAAAGGGCAGTAAACTGCCCTTTGTTTCATCACATTATAATTTCAAACTCACGTGTTATTTCAAGCCGCTAATAAATGCTTGTAAATCAGCGCCTACTTCAGGGTGACGTAAGCCATACTCAATGAATGCTTTCATGTAACCTAATTTTGAACCACAATCATGTAACTTGCCGCTAATGTGGAAAGCTTCAACGGTTTGTAACTTCATTAAATCATCAATCGCATCAGTTAACTGAATTTCATCGCCTGCACCAGGTGCAGTGCGGGCAAGCAGATCCCAGATCGCAGCAGGTAATACATAACGCCCTGCAACAGCAAGATTTGACGGCGCTTTATCTTGTGCTGGTTTTTCAATCACCGCAGTCATCTTAGTTGATTCACCTGCGCTAAGCTCAACACCACCACAATCAGCAACACCGTAACCAGACACTAAGTGCATTGGTACAGGTTCTACCATGATCTGACTAAAACCGGTTTCATCAAAGCGCTGCATCATGCTAGCTAAGTTTTCAGTTTTTAGATCTGCACTCACTTCATCCATCAGAACGTCAGGTAATACTACCGCAAACGGTTCATCACCAATAATCGGTTTCGCGCACAATACTGCATGCCCTAACCCTTTCGCTACACCTTGACGGATATGCATGATCGTCACACCTTTTGGTGCAATGGCTTGTACTTCCGCTAATAATTGACGCTTAACACGGTGCTCTAACGTCGATTCTAATTCAAATGAAGTATCAAAATGGTTCTCGATGGCATTTTTAGAGGCGTGCGTAACTAGCACAATCTCGGTAATACCTGCAGCTGCGCATTCATTTACTATGTATTGAATAAGTGGCTTATCAGCTACTGGTAGCATCTCTTTTGGGATTGCTTTGGTTGCAGGTAACATGCGTGTACCTAAGCCTGCAACAGGAATGACCGCTTTCGTTATTTTGGTTTGCTTCAAAGTATTATCCTTTTTGTACTTAATCTACGGTATTTTTCATATAAATAGTGTAGTTTACACGTTATAAAAATCGCGATACCAATCGACAAAAGCTTTCACGCCTTCTTGTACTTTTACTTTCGATGTGTAGCCTGTGACCTCAAATAAATCCTGAGTATCGGCATACGTCGCATAAACATCACCCGGCTGCATTGGCATAAAGTTTTTCTTGGCTTTTATGCCTAAAGAATCTTCTAGCGCTTCAATGTAATCCATTAATTTAACCGGGCTACCATGGCCAATATTGTAAACACGATAAGGCGCACTACTGGTAGCAGGGCTACCCGTTTCAACTTTCCAGTCCGCATCCGGTGTAGGTATTACATCTTGAATTTGTAATACGCCAGCAACGATATCATCAATGTAAGTAAAATCACGTAACATATCGCCATTGTTATACACATCAATGGTTTCACCAGCAATAATTGCCTTGGTAAACTTGAATAACGCCATATCCGGGCGACCCCAAGGACCATACACAGTAAAGAAACGCAAGCCAGTTGTTGGTACGCCATATAAATGTGAATAGGTATGCGCCATTAATTCATTGGATTTTTTTGATGCCGCGTAAAGTGAAATTGGATGGTCAACACTATCACTGGTACTAAACGGGATTTTGTTATTTAAACCATAAACCGAACTTGATGATGCATAAACCAAATGCTTCACTTTATTGTTACGGCAACCTTCTAATACGGTTAAAAAGCCCGTTAAATTGCTATCTGCATACGCCATTGGATTGTCAATGGAATAGCGCACACCCGCTTGAGCGGCAAGGTGGATCACGCGATCAAATTGATGTTCAGCAAACAACGTCGCAACACCGTCACGATCGGCAAGATCGAGCTCAATAAAAGTAAATGACTCAGATTTTTTAGCATTAACTAAACGAGCAAACTTTAAATTCACATCGTAATAATCATTTAGATTATCAACACCAATAACCTGATGGCCTTGTTGACATAATAGCTCTGCACAGCGCGAACCAATAAATCCAGCTGCGCCTGTAATTAAATATTTCATGTTTTTTTCACTTTTTAACTTTTAACTTTTAACTTTTAACTTGCAATTTTACTGATTCTAATCGAGACCAATCTAATCATTACCAAATAGGTCACGAGTATAGACTTTATCCGCAACATCAAGTAATTCGTCCGCTAAACGGTTCGATACTATGACATCAGCAAGGGCTTTAAATTCATTCAGGTCCGTCAGTACAGGTGACTTAAAGAATTCGCTTTCGGTGAATACTGGTTCATACACGACAACTTTAATACCCTTCGCTTTAATTCGCTTCATGATGCCTTGAATCGATGAAGCACGAAAATTATCCGAGCCAGATTTCATGATCAAACGGTAAACACCAACCACTTGCGGATTTTTTGCAATAATAGCATCGGCGATGTGATCTTTACGTGTCGAATTAGCATCAACAATGGCACTGATTAAACTGTTTGGTACATTTTCATAGTTAGCACGTAATTGCTTGGTATCTTTTGGTAAGCAGTAGCCACCATAGCCAAATGACGGATTATTATAATGACTACCAATACGCGGGTCTAAACCTACGCCTTGTATGATCTGACGGGTATCTAAACCGTGGGTTTCGGCATAACTATCCAGTTCATTGAAATAAGCCACTCGCATCGCAAGGTAAGTATTTGAGAATAGTTTAACCGCTTCCGCTTCGGTAGAATCCGTAAACAACACATCGATGTCAGTTTTAACCGCACCTTGCATTAACAGATCAGCAAATACTTGTGCACGCTCAGACTTTTCACCAACAATAATACGTGAAGGGTGTAAGTTATCGTACAAGGCACTGCCTTCACGTAAAAACTCAGGTGAGAACAAGATATTATCGCAGCCAAGGCGCTGTTTGATTTCTTTGGTATAACCAACCGGTACCGTGGATTTAATCACCATTACCGCATTTGGGTTAATCACCATCACATCTTTAATTACCGCCTCTACTGATTTGGTATTAAAATAGTTATTTACCACATCATAATCAGTCGGCGTTGCGATAATCACATAATCAGCACTCTCATAGGCAAGTTTCTTGTCAGTTGTTGCGGTAAGATTAAGCGCTTTATTGGCGAGAAAATCTTCAATTTCGGTATCGGAAATCGGTGATTTTTTAGCATTAATAAGATTAACTTTTTCAGCAATAATATCTAACGCTATCACGCGGTTGTGCTGTGCGAGTAACACGGCATTTGATAAACCAACGTAACCTGTACCTGCAATGGTAATGTTCATGGTGCAACCTGATTAGGGGGGAAAAATATATTCCTGTATTCTAACAGTAAAATAATAATTATAGCCAAAGAACATCAATTTGTTTGAGGTAACGATTCAATATTAATTCTAAAACTCCCTATTCCTGTGCTGATAAACAATATGTTATTATTCGATTCATTCTTTAGTTTCTATTGAATAATACTTTGATACCCACGTAATCATATTTAGCTAAATCAACCAAGGTAGTGTTATGAACTTATACGTATGTTCAACTTTACGGCATCTTCTTTTTTCATTATTAAAAGCATTCTCACAGCCTGATAAAAAAAGTCACATTTTTATGATCTCGGATCAACAAAATATTGATGCAGCCAATTTCGATCTAAGTAGCCTGCCCGCGAATATTGAAGTTCACTTTATCCAGCGCCAAAGCATTAGAGCGACACTGTATAAAGGTATTTTTGGCAAGTTGCTCAAATTAATGGCAATAAGAAATTTTAAATCTTCATCTGCAATACGTGAACATGTTCACCATGCGTTGTTCAGAAAAACGCTAGGAATCGATATACCACAATCGCCTGAAAATGAGCTATTTCTTTATAATGAAAGAAATAAAATGTCACGCTTATTTCGTTTAGCATTTGCAGAGTATTCCATCATCGAAGAAGGTGTCGGCAACTACATTGGAATAAAGCTGAAAAAATCAGAAAAGATCATTGATTTTATCTTCAAGATAAAGCGCCAACACCGACACTTTGGTGATGACCCTCGCTGTAAAAATATCTACTTACTAACGCCAAGTAAAGGCCCTAAAGCACTGCTGCATAAAATTAAACCGATTAACTTTGTTAATGATAAAATCATCACCCAATATGGCTACAAGTTCTTCAAGTATGACGCGCAACACAATTACACCTTCATCATTGCAACTCAGCCTCATGTTATTGAAGAGTTTGACTTGATCGTATACCAAAAATTTATACAAACATTAAATAAAAAAGGTATTCCATATGCGATCAAAGTTCATCCACGCGAAGATATTGAGTATTATAAACAAGCATTTCCAGGCGTCACGCTAATTGAAAGCAAAATACCCTTAGAGCTAATCATTTTTGGTGCAGAAGATAAATGTCGAATACTCTCGATTTGCACATCCGCTGGTACCGGATTTGAAAAATATTGCACGAGACTAAACTTGATTAAAGATGATGAATTGGAATCATTATATGAAATTTTTGATGATTTAATGAAAGATACGAGTTTAATAGACAAACGTATTAAGCATTTATTTTCGGACGATCCAATCCTCGGAGTATAAGATTAATCGTTAATATTGGTAGCGAATAGCGTAAAATCAAGAATGACATTGAATCACCCTTTGCTAACGCTACCAATTAAATTTATTTTATAACATCAAATGTTAAAGCTGTTCCTCTCGGAATTAAACACTTCGCTTTTTTACCTAAGATTACATCATAATGCTTTGGTGCTAAGCCAAATCCAGGACGAATACTCTTTACATTTTCAGCCGTCAACGTTTCTCCTGCTGCGATATCTTTTACCACATACAACGAACGTCTAAACTTCACATTGCCTTGTTCAGCTTCAGTTCTCTCGTAATTTACCTTACCCATCGCTTGCCAAGCTACCTTCGTATCCGTGCATAATTCTGCAAGCTCTTTCGGTTCTAAAGAAAAACTATCGTCAGCACCACCGCCGCTACGATCTAGAGTAACGTGTTTTTCAATCAGACATGCGCCTAAAGCAACCGAGGCAACAGCAGTAGCATTCTCTATCGTGTGATCAGATAAACCAGAAAGCACATTAAAACGAGTCGCGATATCCGCGATTGTTCTTAAATTATATTGATCTGCTGGCGCAGGATAACCGCTCACACAATGTAGTACGACTAATTCTTCACAGCCATTCTCTCGTGCTGTCGTAATAGCCTCTTCTATCTCAACTTTATTCGCCATACCTGTTGAGATAATCATTGGCTTACCCGTTTGCGCTACGCGCTTAATCAAAGGTAAATCGATAACTTCGAACGAAGCAATTTTATAAGCTGGCGCATCGAGATCTTCAAGTAGGTCAACCGCTGTAAAATCAAAAGGGGAACTAAAAATAGTAATATCCAGTTCTTTTGCTTTTTCAAATAAAGGTTTATGCCATGCCCATGGCATATGTGCGCCTTTATATAACTCATATAAAGTTTGGCCATCCCACAGCCCACCCTTAATTTGAAATTCATCCGAATCACAATCCATGGTAATTGTTTCATGGGTATAGGTTTGCAGTTTTATCGCATCCGCGCCAGCTTTCTTTGCTTCTTCCATAATTCGAAATGCACGGTTGATGTCACCGTTATGATTAGCTGAAAGTTCAGCAATAATATAGGGCGGATAATCAGGTCCAATTTTACGGCCATCTATTGTGATATATGATTTCATAGTAGTCTCAAATATAATGTTTTTAAAACAATGGGGGGCGAATAAAAGTATCACGTGAAAGACGTTGATAACTCGCCGAAGTAAATAGTTTTTGAGAGGCCAAATTGGCCTCTAATACCGTTGCATGTATTGTGATATTCGGGTGTATGCAGTCAATATAAGCGAGAGCTCGTTTCGCTATACCTTTACTATAAAAAGCAGGATCAATAAAGATGGAGACGAGGTACTCTCCAGGTCTAATGCGGTCAAGTCTAACAACACCAACCCTTGCTTGCTCCAAAGGACACTCAAGAAGATAAAAGTAGTCTTGATAACACGTCAACTTTTTCTTCATCCAACTTTGATGCTCATTCCAAGTCGGTACCGCTGAATTTAAAGCGTACTTTCTCGTTTCAGACAGGCACTGCCATTCATATACCTTTTCAATATCAGAACTGCTTGCGCGGCGTATTTCCAAGCTAGCAAGATCATTATCAAACAACATCTGAATATGATGTAACACCCTTTGCAACCCCAACCCATCGCACAATGCCAAATTGGTACCACGAAATGAATTCCATTTAGTAAGCAAGGTTAGATAAGCGCTAAGTAACTCTGATGATAAAGCGGTGATATTAACTCTAATCGCCGCTTCACAAGCAACCAAGTTCTGACTAATCGTATTTTGATTTTCGGCTAAAGGAACAATGATACTTGGAATGCCAAGACACGCACGCTCCCAAGATGTCGTTCCAGGTGCTCCAATAGCAATACTATGTTCAAGCATCAACTCCGCCATGTTTTCGACAAAATCAATATGCTGAATCCAATCCTGATTCTCAACACAAAATGCTTTAACCTGCTCATAATTAGGCGCTTTAGGCCCAAGCAATACCGTAACACAAGGTTTTGGCAAGGGATGCAGCGCTAACGCCTCTAGTACTTTTAGCGTAGCGTTAGGTTGATCAATCCCCCCCATTGAAATTAACACCTTTGGTTCAGCAGGTAGTAAATCGTTATCTAACGCTTGTTCACGGTAACGTGAAAAAAATGGATTCAATAAAGCAAATTCACAACCAGTCAGTATTTTCGCAGATTGATTGTTTTCTTGATACTCATCGACGACACGCATTAACGTTTGATCTAAAATCAAATCCGCATCATGCGTACGAACCAGATCATCAATCACAAATACTTTACAACCCAGTCGCTGTTTCACCCACGTTTGCCATTCTTGGTTTAAAGCATAGTGATCCACAATGAGCAAATCCGCATTACAGACTTGCTTGCATAAACTTTGTGCATCATCTAACCAAGGCACTTGTAACCAAGCTTGGTAATCGCCGCTATTTCTAGGTTCAATAAGCGTTTGAGCTTGAATCAACTCATCGACATGAAAGCCTTTATTACGTACAAATTGAATCAAGTCACCCGCTTGTGGACGACAAGCAAAACTAACCTTGTGCCCTTGTAATACAAGAGCCTGTGCAAGTACTAAGCAACGCATTACGTGACCACTACCGATGTGAATTGAAGCATCGGTGCGAATAACAATTTTCATTAAATTACCTTATCTTATTGGGTCTGCAGAAGAAGTCTGAATCTCGACTTAAAGCAACCAACTAACGAACCTTAAATAATGGCACTAAAGGTTCACATTCCAAGCGTGTTAGTAAATCTTTGTTTACCAGTGCTGTTTTCAAAATTGGTAATACTTGTTTATAGCAATTCATCAATGCATCGATATCTGCACGACTATGTGAATAACTGATATTATGCGTACCTAATGTCAATATGCCACGTTTCAACATTTCTTGCATAAACAATGTTTTGATCTCATAACTGCTGTTTTCAGCTGTGTCCGAAATCAGTAAAAATGACCACGAAGGATGTCCGGCTGTCGATAAAAAATGTTCGCACTCTAATTCTTTAATTAATGCATTTAGTTCATCTAAGAGATACTCACCAGTAGCCAATAACACAGCCGGTACATTAAGCTTATCAACCTTATCCAATACCACTTTTGCAGCCGCTAAGGACGCAGTTTCGCCACCAAACGTCCCCGAGAAGAAGATATCTTCCATCAAATCCATAATTTCAGCTTTACCAACAACCGCTGATAATGGGAAACCATTCGCAAGCCCTTTACCAAAGGTTGCTAAATCAGGAGTCACACCAAAGTATTCTTGAGCACCACCTTTAGCAAACCGACAACCGGTAATGGTTTCATCAAAAATAAATACAGCCCCTGCTTCTTTCGCTACCTGCTGTACAGCCTGTAAATAACCCGCTTCCGGATACGTCACATTCATCGGTTCCATAATAATAGCCGCGATCTTTCCGTCGTGAGCCTTCACCAGCGCAGTCAGAGAGTCGATATCATTATATTTAAATACTTTGGTTAAATCCTTAGTTGACTCTGGCACACCTAAGCTTCGTGTCGTAGAACCAATATACCAATCTTGCCAGCCATGGTAACCACAGACTAGTATCAGTTCTCTGTTGGTATAAGCACGTGCTAAACGGATCGCGGCAGAGGTGGCATCACTGCCGTTTTTGCCAAATCGCACCTTTTCAGCACAAGGTATCATCTCAACCAGCTGCTCAGCGACTTCCATCTCCAACCTATGTGGCAACGAAAAACTCACCCCCGTCTTGATTTGATCACATACCGCGTTGGTAACATCTTCGTCAGCATAGCCAATCGACACACATAATAATGCGCTCATAAAATCGAGATATTCATTACCATCAACATCCCATACCCTAGAGCCTGCGCCTTTTTCTAAAAATAGAGGTGCAGCACCGACCGGGAATTGAACCGTGCTCTTAGAAAATGTTTGTGAAGCCAAAGGGATTGTTTGTAACGCTCTTTCAAGCATTTGCTCTGATATTTTATAACGTGTCATTCTATGATTCCTGTAATATGGCTCGCGACTAAGGGTTTATAAAACCTTCATTACGCTGAATATTTGTATTTATCTCTTGAAGTTCAGGTTTTTCTGCGAGTAATTTATAAATCGCATTAGCATCAAAATATTGCTCTTTAGCACCTAATATTTCATAGACTTGCGTTACAAACTCAAAATCTTGAGGTTCGTCAACTGTCCAACGATAACTTGAGTTATCAACATCAGAAATATATGCGCCCTTAATCAATCTTGGGTTATTGCGGATATAAGGGGTCACATGCTCTAAATCCACTTTAAACTTCGCATTTAGCCAAGCATCTTTTAAAGCAGAAAAACTCATTACTTCAACATCAAGTCCATCTGGAAATGTTTCGGGATCGACATTCGAGGTATAATCATTTTTATCGGCGATATGTTTCGCAATCACCGCATCTATAATTTCGGCATCCGAAAGTGGACAATCTCCCGTTAATCGCACGACAACATCTGCATTAGCCTGTAACGCTGCCTGATAAAAACGATCGAGCACATTATCCAGATCACCAGCAAAATACGCGACTCCGATTGAAGAGCATAACTGCGTAAGACCGACATCGCTCTCTTGGTTTGAGGTAGCAACAACCAATTCATCGATCAGTTTACTGCGTAATGTTCTCTCAATTTGCCGCTGCAGCATAGGCTTACCAAGAATGGGCTTCAATACTTTATTTGGCAGCCGACGAGAACTGCATCGAGCTTGTAAGATCGCGACTACTTTCATCGTATCACTTCCATAATGACGGGTTAATTAACTGTTCAGAAGATGAAGCAAGACAACTTAAATCAAGCTTATTTTTAAACTGCGGTTCACTCAACAATTTTTGTACATAGTTGGATGCATCCGTAATTTCTATTAATTGTTGTCGATTAAGACAACCAACGACACCGTAATCCATACATTCATTATTACTTAAATACAATAATGCTAACTGTAGCGGGGTCAACGACAACGCTTTGGCCAAATCAAAGTAACGCGTTAATTCGGGCTTAAATTGTTGTAGGTAAGTGGGCAGCTGATTATTTTCACTTAATAACAGTCCCTGCAAAAACAATGATCTGACATGGACTTCAACGCCTTGACGCTTAGCTTCATCCAATAACCCTGACTGTTGAAAACGTTGATCTAAACAATTAGCCGGAATTTGAATGATATCCAAGTCATGCATCGCAAGCGCTGATTCAAGTGCGTCGGGGCTATAAAAAGAAGCCCCTATATGCGCAATTTTTTGTTCACTTTTAAGTTCTGAAAGTATCTCAAAGCTTTGCTTAGATTCTTTACTGAGCACATCTTGTTGATCATGAAATAAAATAGCGTGTAATTTACTGGTCTGCAATCGACTTAATGATTCATCAACGGACTTACGAATGTCCAAGGCATGTGTTTTTGAAGAGGGTATCTTAGAAATAAGATTAAACTCATTACGTTTGTGACAAAGCTTACCAAGCACAGTCTCACTGTCGCCATATGCAGCCGCCGTATCCAACAGATGGATACCAGCATGACTGGCGACTTGTAGAATATGTTGCGCTTCTATCGTACTGACTTTACCACTTTCATTAGTGATACCATAATCCAGACCAAACTGAACCGTACCTAAGATTAAATTCATGATGTTTACTTAGTGTTATATTTAGCGGAGTGAATAAAACGATAACAATTAACAGAACAAAGAGGGGAATGGACCTCCCCTCTCAATAGAATATGCACGCTTATAGAATTAACGTGACAATGCTAAGTAATTATTTTTGTAATCGAGTCTACAACTTGCTGCTGCTGAAGCGTCGTCATATGGTGATAAAGAGGAATACTAATCGCTTGCGTATAATAATCCTCGGCTTCAGGGAACTGTCCTTTACTAAAACCTAAGTCCTGATAATAAGGCTGTAAATGCACGGGTATATAATGCAGATTAACCCCAATTCCCGCCTCTCTAAGCGCAGTAAATACCTCAAGATGCGACAACTTTATTTCATCAAGTTTTAATCGGATCACATACAGGTGCCGACCCGAATAAGATGCGTTTATCTGCTTAGGTAATATTAAAGGCAGGCCTTGCAATAACGTATCATAACCTGCGGCAAGTTGATTTCGTTTCGCAACAAAATCATCTAACCGAGTCATTTGACTTACACCTAACGCGGCTTGCATCTCTGTCATCCGGTAATTATAACCCAGCTCAATTTGCTGATAATACCAGCCACCATGTGTAGGTTCAGTCATTAACTCAGGATCACGAGTAATACCATGGCTACGTAACAAGGCCATTTTATCTGCTAGTTGCGTATTATTGGTAGTCGCAGCACCACCCTCTGCTGTCGTGACAATTTTGACAGGGTGAAAACTAAATACCGTAATATCACTGTATTCACAGTTACCAATAGGTTGATCTTGATAACGACCACCAATCGCATGCGAAGCATCTTCAATAATAGCAAACCCATATTCTTGACCCAGGCTGTGGATCGCTTGCATTTCACAAGGTTGACCGCATAGGTGCACAGGGATCACGACCTTAGGTAAAGGCAAGTTATGTGCTTTCGCATATGCGAGCTTGTCTGCTAATTTTTCAGGGCTAAGATTGTATGTCTCTGCATCAACATCAACAAAATCAATATCAGCACCACAATAAAGCGCGCAATTTGATGACGCAACAAAGGTGACTGGTGTTGTCCATACCACATCGCCCTTACCAACCCCAAGCGCTAAGCAAGCAAGATGCAATGCTGATGTTGCAGAATTAGTCGCCAGTGCATGACTTGCACCAGTGGCATTCTTAATCGCACTTTCAAATAACGGAACCTGTGGTCCTTGCGTCAAAAAATCAGACTTTAATACATTAATAACAGCTTCAATATCATGCTGTGTAATCTCTTGCTTACCGTATGGAATCATAGGTTACTCACACTTCAAAATTAGCATCAACATGCTCTTTAATTAACGCTCGTAAGCTCTCAACCGTTTCCCACTCTGTATTCGTACCCGAAGTGTATTTAAATCCGAAGGGTACTTTTTTAGCCTTATGATGAGAAAGGTAATCCTGCTCAGCATAAGTAAATGATACCGAAGGCAAAATAGCGTAATAAGGACCAAGATCTATCGTATTTAAAGAATCGGTATCAGTCAGCATCTCTTCATGTAACTTCTCGCCTGGTCGAATACCAACAATGCGTTGCTTACATTCAGGTGCAATCGCTTCTGCAACATCAAGGATCTTGTATGAAGGGATTTTCGGAATGAATATTTCGCCACCAAGGTGATTACCCAGTGCAAACATCACTAAATTTACACCATCTTGTAACGAAATATTAAAACGTGTCATTTCTTCATGGGTAATCGGTAATACACCGTCTTTTTTCTTATCCATAAAGAATGGGATCACAGAACCACGCGAGCCCATCACGTTACCATAACGAACAACACTAAAACGGATGTCTTTAGAACCACGTATGTTATTTGCTGCAGCAAAAAGCTTATCTGACGTTAGTTTCGTCGCACCGTATAAATTGATCGGTGCACAAGCTTTATCTGTAGAAAGCGCAACGACATCATTGACACCACAAGCCAGCGCAGCGTGAATAACGTTTTCAGCACCATCGACATTAGTACGGATACATTCTGTCGGGTTATATTCTGCCGTATCTACTTGTTTAATGGCGGCAGCATGAATAATAACATCAACACCTTCACAAGCTTGCGTTAAGCGTGCTTTGTCTCGCACATCACCAATAAAGAAACGTAGTTGAGGATAATCAAAATCTGGATACTGCTGTTTAATGACTGATTGTTTTAGCTCATCACGAGAATAGATGATGATTTTTTTTACATCTGGATAACGAGCTAAAATAGTTTCGATAAACTTTTTACCAAATGACCCTGTGCCACCAGTAATAAGAACTGATTTATTATTAAGCATTATTTCACCATCTTTTATTTAAATTATAATCATTTAAAATGACTGCGTTAAAACGCCAAAAAACAATGGCGTTTAAACATGATATTCTGATTTGATCCGCGTTTATGGCGGTTATTATATTCTTCTCGAGCATAAAAATACAGTCGACAAGTTAAATGTTAATTAAGCCTGTTCACTAAAGATAAATGCAGGGTACATATGGGTTGCAAACCCTTCTTTAAAGTAACCGATTTGAACTTCTTTATCTGTCGGTGTATTACGATCGTGCGGATAAGGTCGTTGTCCAATGCAATACGTCGTCAACCCTTGCGATTTCATATACTCAATCGCTTTATACTGCACAGCATGGCCCAAAGGTTGATCAAACAGTTCCCGTTTATAAACACCAACACCATATAGCCCCTGCCGTTGATTAATTCGGAAATAGCCACCGCCGACAAGTATCCCCTCATCATCCCTTAGGGTAATAAGAAAACCTTTGCCAGATATTAGAGAAGCATGTAGCTCGTCCCAAGTAGACTTAGGTCGAGTTTCACGCCCAGCAACAGCAATATGTAGCAGCCTGAACTCTTCAAAAACATCAGCACAACTATCTGCGAAAATATCAATATTCCAGCTGCGTAATCCCTTGCTAACCAAAGGTCGAAAACTTTTTCTAAAACCACCTTTTATAAGGTCTAAATCACGGTTAAGATCGACATACAAAAAATGCGTCACATCAAACAGCTTATATTTATCTTGTAATGACTTATACCAAAGTGAGCAGCCATCACTGAGCATGTTATATTTAAGTGTGCAAGCAGCTGTTTTCGCTGCTTTAATTTCAGTTAAGATTAAATGGGCTGAGTTAACTACCTTTTTTGCAACCTTTTCCGCCAAGTTAGGTAACAGCAGTGGCGGTAAGACTTCTGAACCATTACTACCGATCCGGCTTTTACCCTCGGACTGAGAAATACTCAGTGGCCATACTGCGACAGGTTTGCCACTCGCAAAAAAAACCATTGCCTGCTGTTGGAATTCAAGAACTGAAGAAAAATATAAGTGATGATAATCTACTGCAGCAAGATCATAATCAACATCATAATTTTTCACCGCAGATAATACTACATCCCAATCATCGCGAGAATCACCAATGTGTTTAACCGTTAACCCACTGTTTTTTATCAATTCTTTAATACTATCAAAATTCATATATTATCTAACCCAATCAAGCATGAATAACTAAACATTTCTCTTCTTTGACAATAGCATACACCGAAACAATAGCCAAAATGGCTAGCATTATAGCATTGTTAAAGCAGAAGTTAGCCATAATAATAAGATCTTCATGCTTTTTAAAATAATGATTAAAGTGTTAAGAATGAATCAGGCTAACCACGTTTTAGTTCACATCAACCGTTTCATTACGTCGCAATAACTCATACAAAAACGAAGCCTTATTCCAATCATCAATCGTGTCGATATCTTGTACCTGAGATGCATTCAAAATTATAGGCTTAGCATTACATGAAAAAATAGGTTTACCCGTAGAAAAGGAGTCATAGGTTCCCCAATAAAATTGTCCTGCGTCATGATACGCTGATTCAAGATCCTGAGAACGCGTATTAAAATGTTCCGGTTGAAACATTTCGACCCTGCCAGTCTGATTTAGACGAAATGCACGTTGAATAGGGTAACTAAATTCAGTGGCACTGAAGCAGTAATCCAAACGTTCAGCTGTTAACATTTTAAGACCCTTAGCTAAGCTTTTCGGCGTAACAAAAGGGGCGGTAGCATACAAGCAGCAAATTAATGCAGTATCTTCTAATGCTAATGTCGTTATAGCATGCTGTATAACTTCAATCGTTGTCGCATAATCATCCGAGATACATGCTGGGCGTAAAAAAGGGACTTCAGCACCGTACTGTAAAGCAATGTTGGCGATCTCTTGATTGTCGGTAGAAACAATAACCCGCTCAAAACACTTACTTGCCAAGGCTGCCTCTATTGAGTACGCGATTATTGGCTTACCACAAAATAACTTAATATTTTTTTGCGGGATTCTTTTACTATCGCCACGAGCTGGGATGATAGCTATATTCATACTCAAATATCCTTTTTATACGCCAACCAAGTACAGTATTAATACACGCTGCTAATATTGAAAACGCCAAAATACCGACACCAAACATTATTAGTACAAGAATTATACCTTTCAGTAAAAATAAACTAGCTCTATCATATACAGCCAGACTTATACTACACTACCGACGATATCTCTTTTGGAAGCAAGATATCAGCCTCACCATGAATACAAAGAAGATCTCGATGTAAGACCTTCGTACTTAAAGTAAGCTTACGGCCTATCTGGGACAGTACCTGAATGGTTACCTCGACCTCAGCGCCCACTTGAATCGGTTTTATAAAGTACAAAGTTTGACTTAAATAAATCGTTCCTTCTCCAAAAGGAGGGGCTGAAAACATACCAGAAAACAAACTTCCTACTAGCATGCCATGACAAATCCGACCTTTAAATCCATATGTTTGCGCTAACTTGTCATTAAAGTGTATGGCATTTTTATCTTTACTCGCATCAGAAAAAAAATTCACCATTTCATCTGTAATTAAAACTGTTTTAGTCACAGAGTTAGGGATATCTCTCGTTACATTATCTTGCTCTGATTTTATTTTAAATCGCCAATTTTTTTCCAGTATTGCTAAACAGTAAATATCATGCCAGTCATTCATCCCCTGATATGCCTGTTTTTTAATACCTTCGATATTGAAACCAGCTCTTCGGTGACGTAATACATCTGCAGAATTGAATCCCAGAATTTCACACTCTAAACGTCTTATATTAAGCACGTTGAATGCATATTCAAGTGCAGCAGTCACTATGCTGCACTCATCGTCACTCGTATTATTATCGCCCGTAAAAATGTCCCATGAAGCCGAGCCTTGTTCTCCGGTGTAATTCGAAAATACGATAAGCCCGACAGGGTTATCTTCAATCTCAGCAACGATTAAACAAAACCCCTTATCCATCAGAACAGAATCCCACCAGTGTTGATGCTCCACTGAACTGGTTTCATTATAAAGATGCTTATTATCTCTAACTTCGCAGCGATTACGCCACTTTAGCGCGACTTGTAAATCTGTCGACTGCATTGTTCTTAATCTGCAAGTCATAAATATCCTCTATATTAGTGCTTCCCTATGAACGATTAAATATCCACTATTTCCAAAACACCTTCAGTCTTAAGTTTTTCAATCGTATCTTTTAGTTCCCAAAGAGGGACTCCAATTATCTCCGCGATGTCAAGATTACTCAACATACCATCTGCATACGCTAAAAAGTTCATCATATCTTCGACTTGCGCACTAGTATCTTTAGTACTGATAGTTGGATACAATCCTCTTTTTCCTAGCTGTGGCTCACAAAGTACTGTAGGGCGCAGCACTTCATTGTGTTCAATGCATTCAATTGATTTTTTCAATACTTCAAAGCCACCAAATAAACCTGCTGGCGTAACGAGATTTAAATCATCTAACGAGGTATGGTATTCAGGATAACAGCCATATTTTGTTCGCATAACTGAACAAACAGGAAGATCGATTCCAGGACTACAGTATTGACGTTCGTCGCTGCCCCGTTCCAAATAACTATAAGTAATATATTCAGGTTGTGATTGCTTTAATACGTGTAGCGCAACACGATCTGACAATGTATTGCCCTTTCGAGAAGGTAGATACGAATAAGCGCGGTCATCTCCGATACAGGTAATATTGAAGCCCGCTATCACCTTCTTTTTCATTTCTTTATAATGTTGGCTTAAATATGTGATAGAACCAATTGTTTCAGGAATAATCGCTATACGGTATGTATATTTACGATTTTCAAGTTGAGATAGCCATTTGGCAATAAATGTAGTTACAACTGGTCCGGAAAGCTCATTATTTGCCATTGAAGGGTGACACAGATAACTTGATAAAAATATTTCTTTATCCGATGACCCAGGAATAATTAACTCACCATAAGTAAGAGAACCATTTTTTAGTTCACTATCAATAAATACGTGATATTCACCTGGTTCAAGTAAATCTCGCTCTTGCTGCGAAATACAAAATCCCCAACGCTCCTTATAATATGATGTGATATAAGGAATCGCATTGGGCTGTTCTGGCAGTGAGTAAAGATGATCCTGTAATTCATCTAGCGTGACAACATTGTTAACCGGAGTCGAGTAGCCTAAAACATGTAAATTTGAATTTTTAAATTCGCAGATCTTTTTACCGCTAGGAGTTATTATATAAGCATCTTTAATATTCCATTCTTTTGGTACTTCCCAATCAAAACACTTGGTGCCTGTTGGAACCTCAACGGCCTTTAAATTTGGTATATGTTCAGACAACATAGCCAATGACTGGCGAAAACCATTACCAGTAATACTACGGCAGATTGGGAACATTTCACTGCACAATTCGTGCATTTCAGTACCTAAATTAGACATTACTTTCTCCATCTATACGATATAAAATATTTTCAGCTTTACCCGTTTTAATAATATCTGAAACAAATGTATACATATCTCGAGCTGAAATAGTTCTTAAACCGCACCCGTCATTAGGTCTGCAACCAGAATATAACCCCTCTTCCCACATAAGCTCACCAGCTGGGTCAACATGCGTTAATACACCTTTTTCTATATTACGTACAAATAAGCTGTATGTTTTAGATTTTGTGTTCCCGAGTATATCAGTATAAGCGCCTGTGAATTCCTTATGATATCGATAATCGACGTTGTGCATTTCTTCTACGTGATGGTAAAAGGTCATGCTGTTCTGTTCCGGTAAATCTAAAACTGCAATCCGCCCATTCATTTCTCGAAGCTTAGCAAATGGTGAATCACTACCGTATCCACTCACATTATCAGTAGTCACAAATTCTTCAGCACGTCGTCCAATAACTGCAAATGAATAAATTGGATGTGCGGTCCTTAATGCTCCGGGATATAACCTCGCAGCCTCGGTAAGAGCCCCCATATGAGAAGGGGTACTTTCTATATCAAAAGCAACGCCATCTGCAAAATCAAAGTTAAATAGTGGTATTACTAATGTACCAGATGGACCAATAGCATCTAAAAAAGACTGGAGAATATCTTGCGGGCTTAATTTCACCCCTAACTTTAAGTGACGTTTAAAAAGACGCTTAATACTACTGTGGACCAATAGAACATCTCCATCTTGAACACCTGCTAATTTCCACTCATTCGCTAATATTTTTATCACTTTATGCTCCAAGATTTTGTGAACTTAATAGCCTATAACATGAATATAATTATATCATTTTAAATAAATACTTAAACCAATTGATTATAGATCTAAAGTACATTTCGATTAATGGCTAGGTAGCTTAAGGATATCAGAATATGGTTAAAATCGGTTTACTCACAACTAGAATTATGTGGTAAAATAACGCTTTAAAAAATCGCTAACTAATACTGATTTGGTTCTCCAACAACGGCTAAGCTTAAAACCATGAATACAACCTTAAATAAATCACAATCAAAATGGATCACTACATCTACAATAGGAGTGATACTCTGTGCTTTACTTCTTTTTCTATATCCTAAGGGATATATTCTTGGTACGGTAATCTTACTCGTCATCTCTATTACAGCTGGATTTTATAAAAAGTTAACTTGGCATAAAAACTTAACGTTATTAGCAATAGCGATTATCATTTTTACTATTCCGCATATTATCAGCCTAATACAAGCAAGCGGGGATATTTCCAGTGTAAAAAAAGCAGCCAGAGGCATACCATTACTGCTTGTTGGTGCGTTCTTGATCCGCTTTAAACCAAAACAAAAATTTGTTTATGCTAGCTTCTCCTTAAGCCTTATCATTGCTTTTATAATCATGGTTAACGAACAAATGACAGGATTTAACCGTGCTAACTATGCCGGATTTAATCTAAATCCATTAATGATTGCTATTGTTGCCGTTATGTCTTTTACTTTACCCAATATTCATACCAACAATATCAAGCTTCGTATTTTAACTTATAGTGGATTAATCTTGGGCGCTACCACTGTAATGATGTCAGGTTCTAAAGGCCCGGTTCTAGCCCTGTTGACTGTTGTATTAATTTACTTATGCATGCCATCTAACTTTAAACGAGTGTCGAAAAAGGCATATGCAAGTATTATCAGCCTGCTAGTGCTCGGTTCCATCCTAGTAATGTCTGTCGGCACCAATAATTATATTGTCTCCCGAGTCTCTGATGCTTCACGCAATTTCATCACACATATTGAGAATCCAAATTCAGACGAGAAAGAGTCCTCAACTTCGATTCGTTTAGAACTATGGAAAGGAGCATTAGTCTTATTATCTGAAAAGCCCATTTTTGGTTACGGTACCTTTCCAGCACAAAAACGAATGGGCGAGTTATATGATGAAGGCTACTTAGCTAAATATATGGCTAAGCGTACGCAAACACACTTCCATTCAATATATTTTCAAGCGCTCGGCAATCGAGGTGTTTTTGGGTTATCCACAGTAATACTATTATTACTAATCCCTGGCTATATTCTACTTAAGCATAAATTAATCAATCCGACTTATTCACTCAGTGGTTTACTTGTAATCATCAGCTATATAGTCACCGGCATTGCCGATGTGTCGCTTTCAAGTACCTCTGCTTCCAGCACTTATTTTGTATTAATTCTACTTTGTGTATCACAAGTATCTGCCTACAAAGTTGAAGCTCACCCAGCTAAAGCAAAGTGATTCTTGTCGTCAACGGTTTAAGCATTGTGATATAAATCACTTTAGACTTCTAAAACCTCTTACAAGCATTTAATGTGTCGGTACTACCTACCGGCACAAGTTATTTAAGCTGCTATCCTCAACCCTTAATTGTGAATATACCAAGTTCTAAACGTAACTCTATGTGTAAATATGTCAAAGTGATAAAGCACGATGAGCGAATGATAATATATTAAAATATTATCGTATCTGTTAATTGCGGTAATAAATACATCGCGCCGGACTCAGATAGATGATCCTCATCCAAGTAGTATGAAACAGAATCACTACCAACCATGCAAGATCCGGCATTACAGAAGCTATCCGTTGGGTCGATAATCGTTAGCAAATAATCATCACTTACAGCCAATTGTTTAAATACCTGATTGACGCGTTTCTGCAATGCATTATGATCTCGAACTGAAATGCTGTTTTGAGCCAATGATAATAACGGATTATCCTGTGAATAGGCGGTGTAATATAACTTTTCAGGTCGCTGCTTCTGCTGTGGTATTTGTAATATTACCCAGGGGCTCACACCAATACCATTATAACGTTTTATCGTCTGCTCAACGCCTGCTTTAAAAGTTTCAAAAGAACTATTTTGATCTTTACTCCCCACCTTTTGAGGGCTTAAATAAACCATTTTTCCCATACCGTTATAACCAACATCAGTGTAATAAGTCCATCTCGCCGATAAAATCACGCGATTTATGCCATTCTCTTTCACATAACTAAATAGTTTATTATTGAGTGTAAAGCAGCTTTTTTTATCTTGATCAGAACGCTGAGGATAAACACCTAACAAAGGGGGGCAGCCAGAAAAACCAACATATTGCCCTTTTAGTTGATACAAATTTGCTAACGCATTAAAAGCTGGTAATTGTGAATACATATGTGAATCCCCCATAACAATGAAACTTGTATCAGGCGCATTGCCATCCCCTAAATTACATAACCATGTTTTACTCGTTAATGTATCTTCTTTATCAAAACAATCAGCTGGGGTTCTATAAATAGATTCCTTGACGCTATCGGGAATAGAAAAATGCATCTGATTCGATAAATATTGACTACTTATTGAAGAGAACGTAATACTAACAATACCTATGTATAATAAAGTGAACAGTACCTTTGATCGTTTATTCTTAGCAACACGCTTCTCGATCAATCTATAAGATAACCAGCCCATTAGTATGGATGCGCAGATACCTGACATCATATGTAATAGCGAAAATTCGGAATTATAACTCAATGCAACAGATATTGGCCAATGCCACAAGTAAGTAGAATAAGAGGTGCGACCTAAAAATTGTATAACCGCATTATTACTTAATTGGTTATTATCCTTATTTGCCATAATAACAGCCATCGTGCCTAACACCGGTACCGCCGCAAGATAACCCGGCCACATGTTAGTGCTATCTAACAGAATGTAACTGCCGATGATCATGGTAATACCGATTCGGAATAGCCATGTCTGCGAGTGTGTAGATAATTTTATTGGGTATAAAAAGGCTACACCGCCTAACAACATTTCCCATGCTCGTGTCGGTAATAAATAAAAGGCCGCGTTTGGCCAATACCAAGACACATAAATACAGGCGACGAAACCAACCACGCTACATGCCAAAATAACGCGAGGAATAAGGGCGTTTTTGACAAGCCGCTTAACCATTAATAGCAGTAATGGATAAACAATATAAAATTGCCACTCAACCGATAACGACCAAGTATGTAGCAACCATTTTTGATCTGCGTCGACATCAAAATATCCGCTTTCTTGCCAATACCTTATATTAGATAAAAAATTTAAACTCTTATGTATATGTTTAGTCAGTACTTGAAAATCTGGCGGGATAACAAAAGTCCAACCAAATAATAACAGCGCGCAACACAATATCAACAAAGGCGGAATTATACGTTTAGCACGCGCGAGATAAAACACAGGTAGCGAGAATGTATTGTTCGTTAATCCACGAAAAATAATATTCGTCATTAAAAAACCAGATATAACGAAAAAAACATCTACGCCAGCAAATCCACCGGGTAACATATTAGCGTTAAAGTGATACAAAATAACGCCGATTACAGCGATCGCTCTTAAGCCATTAATGTCTCTACGGAAAAACATATAAAAAAACTGCCTGTTCGTCTTTCATGAAAAATTCAAAATTATAACATAGATATCAACTCTGCCTAGGGCCGTCTTCATACAACGTGAATGCTTTAAATATGAAGCTGTATAACTACTTGTTCGGCCGTACCACCCGCGCACCCGGCACCAGTTGCCCAAGTTTTTCCGCGAACACCGTTTTCGCCCTTTCATCACCATGCACAATACGTATCTCTTGCGGCTTATGTTTGATGTGTTTTACAAAGTTAAGTAGGTCTTGCTGGTCTGCATGGGCAGAATAGCCACTAATGGTATGGATACCGGCATTAATGCGTATGCGCTTCCCGTTAAGCTCAACATAGCCACCCCTTGGTCCATATTGTTGGATATCTCGACCTGGGGTGCCCTGGGCTTGATAACCCACAAAAATCACATCGGCTGTGGCATCAGGTAAAAATTGCGTAAGGTAATTAACGATACGGCCACCGCTGCACATACCACTGGCTGCAATGACAATAGCTGGTTTATTACACCTAGCCAGATACTTAACAACAGTTAGGTGTTCTTGGTGACTGTCGATAGTGTAAAGCTGTTCAAAATTAAGTGGATGGCGACCTTGTTTTAACTTTCCTAACGCCTCTTTATCCCACAAGGCTTTAAAGTCGCGGTATTTACTGGTGAAGTTTGCTGCCATTGGCGAATCGACGATTATTTCAATGTGTTTCCATAAACTCGTCTCTGAGGCGCTGTGAATAAATTGCTCGATTTCGTAGAGTAATTCTTGGGTGCGGCCAATACTGAATGCGGGGATCAAGACCACACCATTATCACTCACCGCATGTTCAATGACGGCTTGTAACTTTTGGCTACGTTGATTACGGTGTTCGTGCCTTTTATCACCATAGGTACTTTCAATAATTAAGGTATCGGCGCGGTATGGCGATCGGGGGGATGATAATAATGGACTGTAGGAAGCGCCGAGATCACCGGAAAATACAACACGGTGACGGCAAATGGGTTTATCGGTGGCGAGTTCGATTTCGACATAGGCAGAACCAAGGATATGTCCAGCTGGACAAAAACGGATCTTTTGGCGTTGATAGCAGGTTTCATCTTCCCCTATATCCTCTTTGGGAATTTTTAATACGTCAATAGAACACCACTTTTGATAGGGTACAGGAATAAGCTGTTTTTGTAATAATGAAAGGCAAGCTTGGATGAGTTTTTTATCGCGGGTAACGCCGACTTTAAGGGCGTCTTCGATAACAAGGGGAAGGAGCGCTGCTGTTGCTTCAGTCGCGTAAATAGGGCCTGTGAACCCTGCGGCTAATAAGTAAGGAATGCGACCGACATGATCGATATGGCAGTGCGTGATGATAAGCGCTTTAACGGTGCGCACATTAAAGTCGATAGCGTGTTGGTCTTTGTTATTGTTACCTGCGGCTTCAGAACCTTGAAATAAACCACAGTCGATCAGCACTGAATTATAATCATTCATATACAGCTGATGACAAGATCCGGTCACACCATTGACCGCACCGTGATGTAAAATACGCATTTTTCCGTCCTTGGAAAGTCATTTAAACGATAAATAGAGCTATCAATTTAGAAATAATAGAACTATTAGTTTAAAGATAGATTCCAAGGAAAGTAATAGGTCAATGCGCTTATTTAAGTACGGCTTTAAAGCTTAATAACCATCAGGGTTATTTGATTGCCAGCGCCACGTATCTGCGGTCATATCAGCAATACTACGCTCTGCTTTCCAGCCTAATTCTCGCTCGGCAAGATCGGTTGCAGCATAACATTGTGCAATATCACCTTCACGACGTGGTGATATTTGATAAGCGACTGTTTTACCCGAAGCTTGTTCAAAGGCTTTAACCATTTCTAATACGCTGTAACCTTGACCTGTACCTAAGTTATACGTTACTAAGCCTGGATTGGTCATTAGCTTGTCTAAGGCTTTTAAATGCCCTAATGCTAAATCAACCACGTGGATATAATCACGAACGCCAGTACCATCAACCGTTGCATAGTCATCACCAAACACGCTTAACTTCGCCAGTTTACCCACGGCAACTTGCGAGATATATGGCATTAGGTTGTTAGGGATGTCATTCGGATCTTCACCAATCAAACCACTATCGTGTGAACCCACTGGGTTGAAGTAACGTAAACGAGCAATGTTCCAACTGTTGTCAGACTTATACAAGTCTGCGAGAATTTCTTCGACCATTAGCTTAGAACGACCATAAGGGTTTGTTGCAAACGTTGGGAAGCTTTCATCAATTGGTACAGATGCCGGATCGCCATAAACAGTTGCTGACGAACTAAACACAAAGTTCTTCACATTGTGTTCGCCCATCACTTCTAAAATATTAACTGTCGCTGCAATGTTATTACGATAATACGTTAACGGGATTTGATTTGACTCACCCACCGCTTTTAAGCCCGCAAAGTGGATCACAGCGTTAATATCATGCGTTGTAAAGATACGGCTTAGTAATTCACGATCAAGTACATCACCACGATAGAACTTAACGGTTTTACCCGTGATCGTTTTTACACGGCTTAATGATTCTTCACTTGAATTGCAAAGATTATCAATCACAACTACATCTTGATCGTTATTTAATAATTCCAATACTGTGTGGCTACCGATATAGCCGGCACCGCCAGTGACTAAAATGGTCATAAACTTTCCTGTAATATGCTGTTTAAACGTGATCCTAATAAATTTTTATGCTTGAGAGGCGTTCCAAACGAGCTCGGAAATATCATCTTTTAACGCAAACCCTGTTGGCGCAGCTAATCATAATTCACGGTTAACTAACGGAATAAAATTATTCTTTTCGTTCTCTTCTGATTGATGTTTACTTTTCGCTAACCAAAGCAAATCACAAATATCATCTGATGGGGCAAAACCTGCTGGCGCATTCAGTAATAGCATTCTAATTTTGTAATGGTCAAAATGATGACAAGCATGATCCAAGTCATCAAGTAATACCTGTAACGCAGTCCACGGTAAGTCTATTTCATGCGCGGTCATAATTCGTTCATGATCGGTACCAGTAACATTATCGCCAATCAATAATTCTTCATAAAGCTTTTCACCTGGACGTAAACCACTAAACTCGATGCTAACATCGCCATCCGGGTTGTTTTCGTCTTTGACACTAAACCCACTCAAATGAATCATTTTCGTGGCCAAATCAACAATTTTAACTGATTTTCCCATATCCAATACGAATACATCACCACCCTTACCCATCGCTCCGGCTTGAATGACCAATTGTGATGCTTCAGGAATTGTCATGAAGTATCGAGTTATATCAGGATGAGTAACAGTAACAGGCCCACCACTTGCGATTTGTTTTCGAAATAGTGGCACAACAGAGCCTGATGAACCTAATACATTACCAAAACGCACCATGCAGAAACGCGTATCGTGCGCTTCTTTTGACAGCGCTTGTAAGATCAATTCAGCCATACGTTTGGTAGTACCCATCACATTGGTTGGGCGCACTGCTTTATCGGTTGAGATAAGAACGAAAGTTTCGACCTTTGCGGCAATTGCTGCACGCGCTGTATATAAGGTACCAAAGATATTATTACGTACACCTTCAACAACATTATGTTCAACCATAGGTACATGCTTATATGCTGCGGCATGATAAACCGTTTGTACTTGAAACGTTTGCATAATGGCTTGTACGCGGTTTTCACGTTGTACAGAGCCAATCATCGGCAGAATTTCAATGTCTAAACCTTGTGCTTGTGCACTTAATTTTAATTCACGATCAATTGCGTAAAGTCCAAATTCTGACAACTCGAATAAAATTAGTTTCTTTGGTGCTTGCTTCATGATTTGACGACATAATTCAGAACCGATTGAACCGCCAGCACCAGTCACCATAACGACTTTATCTTTGATGTTTGCCGACATCAGATCACTATCCGGTGAAACAGCTTCACGCCCTAGCAAGTCCTCAATTTCAACTTCTTTGATGTCACTATACAGCTTGTCGCCACTAACTAAGTCAACCATTCCAGGGATTGTCATCACTTGCAGTGCCAATGGTTCTAGCTTACGCAGTATATCTTGACGACGCGAACGACTCGCACTTGGTAGAGCCAGTAATATTTTTTTCGCTTCTTGCTGCTCAATTAATTTAGCTAAAATAGATGGTGAATAAACATGTACGCCTTGAATGCTCGAACCATATAATGATTTATCATCATCAACAAACGCACACGGATAATACTCATGGCTTTGCATTAATGAAGTGAGTAATTGTCGCCCACTGACACCTGCACCGTAAATAATAACGGGTTCGCCAATGCGTTTAAGCCCTGTACCTACAAGTGAGCGTAATACAACACGGCTACCACCGACAAGAATAAGCGAAAATGCGGCATAAATGCTCGGAACAGTACGTGGAATATTAATATTAAAGGAATAAGCGAGTACAACAATACTAATTGCAGATATCGCAACACCAACAGTAACAGCAGATAACGCCTTCGACCCCATATAACGTAATATTGCACGGTATAAGCCAAACTTAATAAAAGCGAAGATGCTAATTGGACATATCAATATCGCTAACACCCAGTACTTGCTATTTAAAAATACATCAATGGAATCTAAACGAACAAATAACGCAGACCAAAATGCGACAAGGATAAATAAAATATCAATCACTACGCTAACAGCACGCTTTTGATTACGTTTTAGGGAAAAAAGATACTGCAAAGGGGGCATTTTTTGCTCCGGATTGAAAAATAGGTTACAACAGATATCATTGGACAAAACAATTCGAATTAGATAATGAAAAAGCACTCGAAAGAAAAATGCCCAATCTATCCAATGGATAAATACCATAAACACAATGAACATTTATTTTATATTGCTATTACACTTAAATCATCATAGCTTTATCACTAATCTAAATTGAGATTTTTAATGAATGCTTTTAACTCAGGACCAAACTCTTGATGACGAAGACCATATTCAACGCATGCTTTCATATAACCCAGCTTAGATCCGCAATCGTGCAACTTGCCACTAATATGGAATGCTTCAACCATTTCACTATCCATTAAGGTTGCAATCGCATCTGTTAATTGGATCTCATCACCTGCTCCAGCTGGGGTTTTAGCAAGAATATCCCAAATAGCCGCAGGTAAAACATAGCGACCCGCAACAGCAAGATTTGATGGCGCAGCCTCAATACTTGGTTTTTCTATCACAGCCGTCATTGCAGATGATTGTCCTGCTGTTAATTCAGCGCCACTACAATCCGCCACACCGTAACCAGATACTAATTCTTTAGGTACAGGTTCAACCATGATTTGGCTAAAGCCAGTGTCTTCAAAGCGTTTCATCATGCTCGCAAGATTTTCTGTGCGTAAATCTGCTGTAGCGTCATCCATCAATACGTCAGGTAATACTACAGCAAACGGTGCATCACCAATAATAGGTTTAGCACACATCACAGCGTGCCCTAGACCTTTAGCAACACCTTGACGGATATGCATTATTGTAACACCAGGAGGGCAGATCCCTTGCACTTCTTCAAGTAATTGGCGCTTTACACGTTGTTCTAATGTCGATTCCAACTCAAATGAAGTATCAAAGTGATTTTCAATCGCATTTTTCGAAGCATGTGTAACAAGCACAATTTCTTTGATACCAGCAGATGCACATTCATTAACAATATATTGAATAAGTGGTTTATCTACAACTGGCAGCATTTCTTTTGGAATTGCTTTAGTTGCAGGTAACATACGAGTGCCGAGACCTGCTACAGGGATCACAGCTTTAGTTATTTTAGACATTATAGACCTAAGAATTTAGAATTTAGAATTTAGAATTTAGAATTTAGAATTTAGAATTTAGAATTTAGAACTTAGAACTTAGAACTTAGAACTTAGAACTTAGAATTTAATCTAAACCAAATAAATCACGAGTATAAACTTTATCGACGACATCAGCTAATTCTTCAGCCATACGATTCGATACAATCACATCTGACTGAACTTTGAATTCATTTAAATTATTTAAAACACGAGAATGAAAAAATTCTTTTTCTTCAAGTACTGGTTCATAAATAATTATTTCAATACCTTTCGCTTTAAGTCGCTTCATAATACCTTGAATGCTCGACGCGCGGAAATTATCTGAACCAGATTTCATAATAAGACGGTAAATACCTACAACTCTCGGATTCTTACCAAGAATTGAATCCGCAATAAAGTTTTTACGTGTAGTATTAGCATCTACAATTGCTCCGATGATGCTATTTGGTACATCAGCATAGTTAGCACGTAACTGCTTGGTATCTTTTGGTAAACAGTAACCACCATATCCAAAAGAAGGGTTGTTATAATGACCCCCAATACGCGGGTCTAAGCCAACACCTTTTATTATTTGTCGTGTATCTAAATTATGTGATTCAGCATAAGAATCTAATTCATTAAAATACGCAACTCGCATAGCTAAATAAGTATTAGAAAATAGTTTAACAGCTTCAGCTTCTGTAGAATCAGTGAAAAGCACTTCGATATTTTCTTTTTCCGCGCCCTGAACTAATAAGTCAGCGAACACTTTAGCTCGCTCGCTTTGTTCTCCTACAATAATCCGAGAAGGATGTAAATTGTCATACAGAGCACGTCCTTCACGCAAAAATTCAGGTGAGAAAATGATATTTTCACAACCAAACTTTTCCTTTACTAATTTGGTGTAACCAACAGGTACTGTAGACTTGATAACCATAACTGCATTTGGATTAATCGCCATCACATCTTGAATTACAGCTTCAACAGAGGATGTGTTAAAATAGTTATTATCGACATCATAGTCCGTTGGCGTAGCAATAATTACATATTCAGCATTTTTATATGCCAAGTATTTATCCATTGTAGCGATTAAATTTAATTCTTTACTTAATAAAAAACATTCAATTTCAGTATCTGAAATCGGAGATTTCTTATTGTTAATTAATGTTATTTTTTCAGGTATAATATCAACAGCAATAACTTCATTATGTTGTGATAGTAATACAGCGTTAGACAGACCTACATAGCCTGTACCTGCGATAGCAATTTTCATATAAACCTATTGATTATTTAAAAATATTAATGTATAGCTTAATTAGCTAAGTATTATTTAGACGCTTGAATTAATACATCATGAATTACCTTACAAGTCTTTTCAATTTCACTTTTCAACAATGTCGGATGTACTAAAAACATCAAACTAGTTTCACCAAGTTCAATTGCGTTTGTTAAACGCTTTTCTGGTCGCCAAGGGGTATTATCAAATGCTTTTTCTAAATAGACTTCAGAGCAGCTTCCTTGGAAAGCGGGTACGCCATTAGCAACGATAGTTTCAACAATGCGATCTCTTGTCCACCCCTCTGCTAGATTTTCTGGACGGATAAAAAGATAATGCTTGTATTCCGCATGTTCTACATACTTAGGTATATCAACGGTTCGCACAACATCGAGATCATTAATAGCTTTATCGATTGCATTACCGTTAGCTTGGCGCTTTGCAGTCCAATCCAACATTCGAGTTAACTGAATACGACCAATAGCGGCTTGCATTTCTGTCATGCGCCAATTAGTACCAAAGCTCTCATGTAACCAACGGAATCCAGGTGGATGCTGACGCTCATAAATGGCTTCATAGCACTTACCATGATCTTTATAAGACCACATAGCAGACCACAGCGCTTTATCATTAGTGGTTACCATGCCGCCTTCACCACCAGTTGTCATAATCTTATCTTGGCAGAACGACCAAGCGCCAATATGACCAATTGAACCGACTGATTTACCTTTATATTTGGCACCATGAGCCTGAGCACAATCTTCAATAACATAGAAATCATACTGTGCAGCTAATGCCATAATAGCGTCCATTTCAGCAGGCATACCCGCTAGATGTACTACTATCACAGCCTTAGTGTTCGGTGTTAAAACTGCAGCAATAGATTCAGCGGTAATATTCTGACTGTTTAAGTCAACATCTGCAAAAACTGGAGCTGCACCACTAGTCACAATTGAAGATGCTGACGCTAAAAATGTACGAGACGTTGTAATTACCTCGTCACCAGCGCCGATATTTAACGCTTTCAACGCAAGATCGAGCGCTAAAGTGCCATTACCTAAGACAACGGCATATTGACAATCAGCGAAAGTAGCGAATTCTGTTTCAAATTCACGACCTTCGATACCAGTCCAGTAATTGACTTTATTTGATAATATGACTTCGGATACTTTATTAGCTTCTTCTTGTGTAAAAGAAGGCCATGGGGAGAAAGAGGTATTTAGCATGGGATTAACTCTATATAGAAAATAAATGAAATTAAATACGTGGTTTGGCAGGTACTCCAACAGCAACACAGTTATCATCAATGCTAGTAACGACGGCGGCACCAACGCCAACAACTACATTACAACCAATAGTTAGTCCCTGTTTAATACTGCAGCCTATACCGAGCCAACTATGCTCGCCGATATTAATATTACCAGCAAGGTGCGCACCTGGGCTCACGTGTACACCATCAGCAAGAATACAGTCATGATCAATCGTAGCTGCTGTATTAATAATGCAACCTTGACCAATTTTAACCGCTGGATTGATAACCGCATTTGCCATTACTACACTACCTAAAGCAATGTCAGCATATTTGCTAACGATCGCACTAGGATGAATTAAACTGATTATTCGAGCGTTGTGCTTTTGTAATTCATTTTGCTTTTGTATACGAATAGCATTATTACCAATAGCGATAATACAAGCTGAGAATTCAGATAAACGTTCAATCAATTGGCTACTATTACCTGATATTGTCCAACCATCTAATTGCAATTTTTCAGGCCAAGCATCATCAAAAAAGCTGATATTTGTATAACCATTTAATTCAGCTATATCTGCAATTACTTTTCCATGGCCACTTGCTCCTAAAATAGCGAGATTAGACATGATTATTGGCTACCCTTAAACTTTTCTATTGTTACATGACCATCAGCATTAATTCCGTCACGTACAAATACTTTTTTAACTGTTAATAACAATATTTTAATATCTAACCAAAAACTTTGGTTATTAACATACCACACATCGTATTCAAACTTTTGATCCCAACTGATAGCATTCCGACCATTCACTTGCGCCCATCCAGTTATACCGGGTCGAACATTATGACGTGCAGCTTGTTCTTTACTATATAAAGGCAAATACTCCACCAACAATGGGCGGGGGCCAACTAAGCTCATATCACCTTTAAGTACATTCCAAAGACCTGGTAATTCGTCTAAACTTGAGCTACGAAGTTTTTCACCAAAAGAAGTTAAACGTTCAGAGTCGGGCAATCCTTTTCCATCCTCATCAACTGCATTTCTCATTGAACGGAATTTGATCATTTCAAAAACATCACCATTTAAACCAGGTCGATCTTGTTTGAATAAAACCGGTTTACCTAAATTTTCAGCTATTTTTCTATTCACTAACAAAAAAATTGGTAATAATAAAACCAATGCTATAGCTGATACGAATATATCGAATAAACGTTTAGTTGTCATGTACAGCCTCGAGTAATGTTGATTCAATTCTATTAGCCATTATATCTCTGGAAAATTTATTATATGCAAGATTTTTACATTGTTCTTTTGCTTTAGAGTAACATTCCTTATCAGATAAAAATTTTGATATTTGTTTAGCTGATGTATGAAAATCTTCTGGATTAAGTACCAGTCCACATTCAAATTCTTCAATAAAATTTTTCTGCCAACCACCATAATTTATTGCAATCGGAGTTTGAGAAGCTAATGCATCGAATAATTTATTCGCGGAGTTATGCCACATTTCTTTAACAGGTCCGAAAAGAGACAAAGATAAATCAGCAGCCGAAAGTAACTCTACAATTTCAGTTTTTGCTACCGAGTCCAAAATAAATAAATTATCATTTAAAACTCCTAGTTTACCAGCAGTATTAATCACAGCCTGTTTCTCCATACCATCCCCAATAGCAATAAAGCATATAGAACTGTCAATTTCTTTCATTTCTTTAGCTAAAAATGGTAGATAACCGACTTTATTTATAAGTCCAAAGGTTCCAGTGTAAACAACTAGTTTTCGACCTCGTAAAAATAATAGCTTAGACTCTTTATACTTAAGCCCTATCCTAGGTTCAACATCAAATAATTCAGTGTCACAGCTGTTTGTCGCTAATGTTACTTTATTTGGTTCAATGTCATGTTTTATTATTCCATCACACATACCAGGAGATAAGCCAATTAATCTTTTTGAATTTTTATAAGTATAAATCTCTAACCACTGAGCAAGTTTAATCACTAATTTATTTTTTATTGCTCCGACTGCAATGGGTAATTCAGGCCATAAATCTCGCACCTCAAAGACCAAAGGGACCTTTTTTAATTTAGAATAAATGAGGCCTGGTATAGCAATTGTCAAGGGAGTGCTTGTTGCAAAAACAACATCACTTTTAATACTTAGGACTTTTTTAGTTGAGAGTATAGAAAACTGTAAAAATTTAACGATACGCTTAATAAAAGAATCATTGTTGGAATATTCAAGATGGAGTACATGTAATTTAATACCTTCTATATCTATCTCATTCCAACCTTTATTTAATTTGTATGATTTAGATAAATACGCAGATGATGTGACGAACGTTACTTTGTGACCATTTTTGACTAAATGTTTTGCCATTTCGTATGAACGAGTACCAGCGTTAGATTCCGGTGTAGCAAAATATTGGTGAAGATATACAACCCTCATGACAAAACCCTTTTAAACCAACGACTCAACCCGCTAGCACGGGGGAGTATTGGATATTTTTTATAGATAGAGTAAAATAAAAAAGATAACATTTTAAAAAAATTAATCTTTCTAGCTCTGCTAAGGCAAGAAATAACAGAAACTTGCCTATCAGGTGTTAATTTATTTTTAATAAAATCATTATATCTGCATAACACATTAAATCTAGAATCAACTACGTCTTCAGATACCACCGTAGTTAAAGAACTTGAACTTTCGACAACACAGTAAATAGTCTCTTTTGAGGCTGTCATTTTTTTGGCGTAATATCCAGATAACAATGAAAACATAACATCATTAGATGCAATTACTTCATCAAATTGAATATTGTTTTTTGATAAAAATTCAGCCCTATATAGTTTACTCCAAGGTACAAAAAACTCATATCTTATTGTATCAGAGTTATTATCCAAGTAGTTAGAAACCAGTTGACTGTATTTAACATGCCTCAACGAGGACTTACCATTATCATTAATACTCGTAGGCGTAAAATAAACGATATCAAAGTCATTTGATATATATTTATCAATGACATCAAACGCATTATCGACAAAATAATCATCGGCATCAGCAAATAGAATGTATTTACCTTTAGCTTGGAGCAACCCTTTATTTCTAGCTGCCCCAGCCCATTTTTTCCCTTCATCTTGCGACAAAAAATCAACCCATGAAAATTTATCGTATATTGTGGCGAGATTAATAGAACTATGATCATCAACAACTACAACTTGTACAGATTTTTTATTAGGTATGGAGTTAAGCAAACTCTCTAGGCTATCTAAAGAATTATAGTGAGGTATAATAACACTTAATAAAAAGTTATCATTTGATTTCATGCATATTCCTGTATTATTACAATTAAAGTTGTTGGTTATTAAATAATTTTCAATCAGTATAATTAGACAATTAAAATTCTATATATAATCCATTTTAATTTCTATTTTTCTTCAATCTAAAACAAACACCTAAAGAAAAGAAACATATTAAAGCTATCTTAGGATTTTCATGTAATGGGGATGACATAAATGCTATCGGAGAAAGAATAGCGATTACAGAAAATGCTGCAGAAAATGCAAATTCAAATTTATCATTTGAACAATTCAAACATACTTTTGACATTAACCGATGAAGATAAACAAAAAAATAAATACAAAAAAATAAAAAAGGAGCACCCATCTGATAATAATAATTTGCATATATTGATTCTAGAGGTTCCGTTGCAAGAGAAGCTAATCCAGCACCAATAAAGATATTATCATTGTTTTCCAATGCCCATATAAATTGATTTATTCGAACATTAGCAGAACCACTTCCTCCTCCTGACAAGTCAACTCCAGACTCTAACAGTAACAAAATACCATTATATGCATAGTTGAAGTTATCAATAATGAAAGATAGATTAAATACAATAAGAAAAAACGCAATAAATATGGCAATAAAATACATCACATATATTATTTTTGCTTTTGAAGTGAATTTAAAAAATGGCAATAATAAAAAACCTACCATTAGAGCGATAATCATAGTCCGACTTTGTGTTAAAAACAATGCACTAATACACATAGCAAACAAGAAAAAATGAATAATCCTTTTACTTGAACCATATAAAAACAAGAAATAAAATGATGTAATTAAGTTGATGTATGCAAAGAAATACGTTATTCCAAACCAACCAGTTGCTTTATCGAGTAAGATAGATCGCTCCTCTCTCTTATAAAGTTGGAAAACAAGTTGATTGGGATTAAATACCTCCACTATAGATATAGTAAAATTCAAAACTGCAGCCACAGAAAGAAATAAATACAAGCTAAAAAAAAGTTTTTTATCTTCAATTTTTAATGATAAGCCTAAACAAAAAAACAAAAACCAATAAATCGGCTTTACTACCGAAGTTAAACTAAATAGAGTAGCACTTCCACTCGATGCATCTTGAAATAAAGATATTAGCATCAAAAATAAAATAATAGTAAATATATAAGCGGCAGACCTTGCCTCATTAAAAACGCTTTTCTTTACCCAACCCATTGCAATTGGAAGTAGAGCAAAAATGAGTGCCACAGGTATAACATGAACTGATTTCCCTCCAAATACAGTTGGAAAAAGAGGGAATATCAACACTAGAGTTAAACCAGAAAATATATATAACACTTTAATATCTAACTTCATTTCTAACTCTTATTTCTTATTTATGAAAAGTATTTTGCTACAGGGTAATAAAACACTAAATTTAGGTAAACACACATTTTCAGACATATGCAGAATAATATTTACTGTAATTTGTGTTTTAATCTGCTCCAAATTGGATTGATCAAAACGTTCCTTAAAAATTTAAAAACTATTTTGTTTTTAGCTTTACTTTTTAATCCAGATGAAAATGAAGTATTAGTAACAACCCTTATTTGCTCTATAGCTTTAAGGTATTCAAATCTATATTGAGAAGAAACCCCCCCCAAATACATATCGATGACAACATCTTTAAAACCTTTAAATTTAACATTAGTATTAGCCAACAATAATTGGAGTGATTTAAAATCAGCACATATTTTATAACTAATATCAAAACCATCAATATTTCGTAATAATTCAGCATTCCATACAACGCCAGGAGTATGGCATACTGGTGATAATACTTTAATTGGGCTATGCTCATCACGTATTGATGTATTGGTTGCTCCTTTATCACTATTCACCCTAGATATAGAAAAACAAAAAACATCAATGTCCTTATACCTATTAAGTTTTTTAGAAATAATATCAACAGCATTTACCTTTATCACATCATCGGCGTTAACAAACCAAACATACTCCCCAACAGCAAGTGACAACCCTTTATTGTATGCATCATAAATACCTTTATCCGATTCTGAAATGAATTTTGCATACTTATTCTTTTCACAAAAACATTCGACTAGACTAACAGTATTATCTTTTGAACCACCATCAATTATAATATGTTCAACTTCATACTCCCCCGTTCTCGAAATGCTATTTTCTATCGATTTTAAAGTTTCAGCTATGGTTAATTCTGCATTATAACATACCGTGATTATTGACAGTTTCACTTAATTAACTCCAACTGTTACTTTCAGAACAAAAAGATATCTTAGATTTTGTTTCATTTTTTAAATATTTCATTTCATAAACTCTCGCATTTAGCGTAGCTTTATCAAAATCACTTTTAAAACTGAATTCTTTAACTGAAAAACACTCATCAAAATGAAAATTCAATGCTTCACAAACAGAATCAATACTATATCCAAGGAAATCCCTAGCTACAGCGACCTCAAGCCCCACAGGATTATAATGTGAACCATAAATATTATTCCTTTGCATTTCCCAGAACATTTCTGTATCGCACACTTTAGTAAGTTCGATTAACTTTTTATAAAGCAATTTATTCTGTTTAACTTTTAAAATTTTAACTATTCCTAATAAATTAAAAGCATGATATCCCCACTCCTTAACCTCCATATCTCTTCTGTATGAAGGTTTAATAATTCGCTTCAATTTAGTACGATGAAAATGAGGATAAATACCAAGAGTGTGATATACAGTACCTAACTTATTAATCTTGAGTAGTTTAGGTATTTTTTCTAAAAATATTTGAATTCGATCATTTAATATGTGCGCACCCTGGTTGGAAGTAAAATAAATATGGCTTGCAGCCATCCAAAGTTGATGATTAAACGTTCGGTCTATTCCACCTAGAGTCCCTTCAGGTTCAACTATATGCGGCCAAATACCAAGATTAATATCAAAAGGATATAAACTTAACAATTCTATAGACAAAGCCATAGCAATATCTGTTTGCTTACTGCTTAAGTTATCTAACTCACACAACCCTTCCGAAATCCATGCAGAACCGATTAACCCGTTTGATTTATCTTTTTTGGAATTTCTTGCTTTATAGGTCCCTACACTAGAAAATGCCTGTTGAAATTTTAGAATGGAAGAGTCAACAAATTCAGCTGCAGAAACATTAAAACTAGAGATTTCATCACAAATTAGCATCCAATGTGCCATATTACGATAAACCGTTTCTTGCTCACCATAAAGACCATTTGTACCAGCCAACACAGCATTACAAACAATTGGACTTGTAGTACTTTTCATCCAAAAGTTCGTTAAAAACTCATAATATGTCATCTCTTCATTTACCTATAAATTTTGTTTTCCATAAGGAAAAGTTATATATCCGCCACAATGCTCGTGCGGGCATACTATGATAATTCTGTTTAATGAAATCCAAATCAATATAATCTTGAACACCCGACTCAGTTATTTCATCCAGAATACGACTTTTAAAACGATTCATCCAAAGTTCATCTGGTGTTTGAAAACCTACTTTAACATGATTTTTGGTTATGGCTTGAGGGAGTTGATTCCCAATATAATCACGCAATAACTTCTTAGTAAATCCATTACCAAATAATTGATTCTCTGATAAAGTCATAACAAAGCTAGCAAGTTCCTTATCAAGGTATGGCATCCTGACTTCTATAGGGATTGACATTGAGTTCTTATCCATAAGTTTATTCCAATATGGAAATCTTAAGTATTCAATATCAGCCCTTCTTCTTATATCACAATCAGAGTTAACTCTTGCCAATTCTTGAACTCTTGAACTATACCGTTGAGAGTTACATTGAGAGAAAAGATCAGAAATAAAATCAGCCTTGTATAAACTAGAAAGGTGGTGTTCATTAGCAATATTTTTCCCCAACATTTGCCACTTAAACACCCGACCTAAATTCGTTTTAAGCCCATATTTAGATGTACGAAAATACTCTAAATACTTTCCTTGCTTCATCATCGACAACGCTCTAATTTGTTCAAAATATTGATATCCGCACAAGAACTCATCATTCCCACCGCCATGAAGGATTACTTTATACCCTTCCTTTGCGATTGAACTCCATGCGGCTTGTTGAACGAAAGTTGTAGGAGAATGAACTGGCTCTTCAGATATATGTATATATTCAGATATATTATTCCACACTTCTTCTTGTGATAATGAAATGACATCTAACTTCAACCCTAATGCATCTGCGATTGATTGTGCCTGAGGGGATTCATCATTACCATCGCCATCAAATCTGAAGGTATGACACCCAACATTATGACTAAATTGCTTTGCCGTAGAGAGAGCAATTGCAGCCGAATCAAGTCCCCCACTAAGATTGATATCGATAGGTACGTCAGCCCTTAATCTTAACTTCACCGATTTATCAAAAAGTCGATTATACTCTTCAGATATATCTCCGTAACTCATTTGACTCGATTCAATTGGCGGCAACGTCCAGAATACTTCTTCGTTTACTTTTTTTCCTTCAAATGTATAAACCTGGTAAGTTCCAGGAGACACTTCTTCAATACCATCAAACAAAGTAGCCGTATATGCATCTCGCTGATCGAAAACTAAATAATCAAAGGCTGCTTGGGCGTGTACCGAAGGGTTATCAATTAAAGTGACGAGTGGCTTTAATTCAGAACTAAAGAAAATCCCTCCTTTTGTAGGGAGTAGATATAATGGTTTCTTTCCAAAGTAATCTCTAGAAAGAATAACCACTTTTTTACTTTTATCGAGAATAGATATTGCCCAGAAACCATTAAATTTCTTAAAGCATTCCACGCCATAACGCATATAAGCTTTCAGAACAACTTCAGTATCAGAGTCAGTAAAAAAGAAGTCACCTAACAACTCTAACTCTTTGCGTATCTCTATGTAATTATAAACTTCACCATTAAATGCTAGAACGACGTTACCGTCTTCACTTATAAAAGGCTGAGCCGAACGTGAGGATAAATCAATAATTGAAAGTCGACGATGTATTAAAGAAATACAGTTACTCTCAAAGTTACCATGAATTAAGTCCTTTGCAGTCGTAGAAATTGAATATTGACTTGAGTGTAAATAAATCCCGTCACTATCTGGGCCTCGATGTCGAATTCCTTCAGACAAAGTCAATAACTCTTTTGACGTTAAGCCATTAATAGATATACTACCAGCAATACCACACACTATTTCTCACCTGTTTTTGGGGTTAAAATCTTAAAACTCGATTTAATAATAAATAAGCTAGATACAATTATCATCAAAAAATATGGTATAACATTAATTGTAAATAGACCGAATTGAATATTACTCATTGGAAAATTTTTCAGTATGAATAATGAAAAATAAAGCGTAAATATCGATATTATTAGAGTTTGAAATAAAATCTTGAATTTTCCAGTTCCAATTAAAATGTAATACAATGGAGTAGCAAATACATTTATAGAATACGCAATAACCAGTGGCACTAAATAATAATAAATTAACACATAATCAGAAAATAACTGAAGGTCGTTAATTATGTATTTAAAGGAAAGCACAGATAATATTGCAATAAATGAAAGAGGAGCCAGTACAAACTTAAACATCTTAATCAAAGATATTCGCAATTGAACCAAAGATTCATCGATACTAGAGTTGAGTAATACTTTTGAGCCTAAATCCACAGTATTACGATAAAGCTGTGCCAAATTGAATGCAGTAGAGTAAGCCCCTATAGCCTCAGGACCAGCATATCTTGCCAGTAGAATTTTAAAAGCTTCATCCACAAAGACTTTTTGCCCAGTCTTGATTATGAACATTTCCTTAGATGTACTAAATAATAATTTAACATTATGTACTGTTAGATATCTAATTTTACAAGCATCAAAAGATCCAAAAGAATCCTTAAAGATCAAGTATAGGCATCCGACGATCATCAATATAAGATAAGCTAAAAGAGAAATAGCTTGGGCATGGAATGAAAAGCCTTGATAAATAAAATATATCAATGAAGCTGTTTGTACAATTCGACATATCAGCATCCAACAATTAGTCTGCGTGTGTAAATTTAAGCCGTAAAGAACTGCCCTCAAGCAACTAGTCAAAGCTGATAGAAAAATGCATATACAGGCATTACGATAAAGCTCATCTACACCGTCCCACTTTACAGTATCCACTTTAGTTAATTCGAAAAAATTATCTAAGTTCAGATACAAAAATATACCTAAACACATACCTATAGCTGAAAATACAATGATAGCAGTGCTGATAAACTCGATTTTATTTGTTTTGTGTTCTTTTTCTTTAGATGCTACCTGTTTAAAAACACCATCCGTTAGACCGTACTCAACAAATTGAGATAGGACTATAATAATTGAAACCGTAGCCCAAACACCAAGTGCAGCAAGTCCTTCAAAATAAATGAAAACAAAATAATTCAGTAAACCTAAAAGACCAGACAACACACCAATGAGCCCGTTAATTGTAAACTTTTTCAACAATTTTTATAATCCTTATACTCTATATTTTTACTTTATATAGAAGATGGAAGTAAAGAAGCTAATAAAAGTATCTCTTTTTCAATATCATTCTGGTGATTTCCAACAAACAAGCCATGCTCATCGATATATTCCGCATTAGTAACACTACCAGCTACTTCATAGTCAAAATATTCAAGTACTTGTGTATTTTTAAGGAAGTTACCAGTAACAATCGGACGACATTCAACACCATTTTCAACCAGTAATTTAACTAACTCTGCGCGGCTATAAGGTGCGCTCTCTTTTAGTACTAACGAGAAGCCAAACCAACTGCTTGCACCAGTTTCTTGTTGAATATCAATATGTGGGTGATCAGAAAATAATGATTGGAACAATTTCGCATTTTTCTGTCTTGTCGCAATGAAACGTGGTAATTTTTTTAGTTGTTCGATACCTAATGCACCGCTCATTTCTAATGGGCGAGCATTATAACCAGGCAGCATAAACTTAAATGATTCTTCAAATAGGTCATCACTTTTTTCGCCGCTCACATGGTTAAATTTAGGCAGGTTACGTGTCCAACCGTGTGCGCGAATACATAATAATATATGATAAAGCTCTTCATCATCAGTCACAACACAACCGCCTTCCATCGTCGCAATATGATGCGAGAAGAATGAACTATATGTCCCCATGACACCAAATGTACCCGCTTGTTTACCAGCAAGTGTTGCGCCCATCGATTCACAATTGTCTTCGAGAATAAAAATATCACGCCCCCCAATGATCTCATCCATGCGTTTGTAATCGTTCGGGTTACCTAATAGATTAACAGACAGAATTGCGCGGGTTTTATCTGTAATAGCGGCTTCTAGTTGGTCCAGATCCATATTTAAAGTGTTGCGGTCGATATCCACAAATTTTACTTTTAAACCATATTGTTGCAATGGAAAATAAGTCGTTGACCAAGATACAACAGGAACAATAATCTCATCACCACGTTTTAGCTTCAACTTGCTATTTTTGGTAAAAAATAACGCTGCAATCATTAATAAATTAGCAGTAGAACCTGAACTCACCATTAACGCATATTTAGAACCAAAAAAGGCAGCAAAGTCTTTTTCATATTGTGCGACATGTTTACCCATCGTAAACATATCAGAATTAATGACATTTTGAATCGCGCCAAATTCACGCTCATCCCAGGTACTACTTGCTAGCGAATAATTAGTCATTACAGTGCTCACTTACATAAAATTGATAGGTTTTTTTAATACCGGCCGTTAATGACGTTTTATATTCCCAGCCAAATTGCGTTAATTTTGAATCATCAATTAATTTTTGTCTCATGCCGACAGGTTTACTTAAATCATGCTTAAACTGGCCAGTAAAACCAACTACATCAGCGATTGTTTGGTAATATTCATTAATGCTGTAGTCAGTACCAAGTCCTACGTTTAGATTTTGTGGCATTTCATCAAAGTGTTCAATGGCATAGAAAACAAAATCGGCAAGATCTTCGGCATACATAAATTCTCGACGCGCTTCGCCATCTCCCCAAATATCGATTTCAGCTAATCCCGCTTTTGCTGCTTCGTCTAATTTACGAATAACAGCAGGTATCATGTGCGAATGGTTTGGGTCAAACTTATCAAATTTACCGTATAAATTGCATGGAATAATGGTTTTGTATATAAATCTAAAATCTTCTCTACTGATATATTCACACAAGCGTGTACTGGCTACTTTTGCCAGAGCATAACCTTCATTAGTAGGCTCTAACTCACCTTTCAGAATTAGATCTTCTGATAGAGGGTTAACGGCATCACGTGGATACATGCATGAGCTACTGAGATTTAAAAATTTAGTAACGCCCGCATCTTTAGAAGCAGTTAAAATATTCAATCCCATCTGCATATTATCAACTAAGAATTTAACGGGTTCAGCCATGTTCGCTTGAATTCCGCCTACGATACCCGCAGCGTGGATCACCATATCAGGCTTATTTTCACTCAAGTATCGGCGAATGGAACCTGCATCAAGCAAATTAAGTTCACTACTGCTTGGCGATAAAAATATATGCTGATGCTGGCTGGCAGTAGCTAAAATATTTTTACCTACCATGCCATTAGCGCCAGTTAATAAAATTTTCATTTAATCTGCCTATTCAACTGACACTGATGATGTATAACCATGTGCTTTCAAAATTGCATGTTTTTTTGCATTTTGTAGATCATTATCGACCATCTCTGCACACATTTCTTCCACTGTAATTTCAGGAACCCAACCTAATTGCGCTTTGGCTTTTGATGGGTCACCTAATAATGTTTCTACTTCAGCTGGACGGAAATAACGAGGATCAACTTTAACTATTACGTCACCCACGTTCACAGCTGGCGCATTATCACCTAAAATAGATTTAACAGTCGCGACTTCATCAAGCCCGTTACCAGTAAACTCTAATTCAATACCAGCTTCTTTCGCTGATAATGTGACAAACTCACGTACGCTAATTTGCTTACCCGTTGCGATGACAAAGTCATCTGCTTTATCTTGTTGTAACATCATCCACTGCATGCGCACATAATCTTTTGCATGTCCCCAATCACGTAATGCATCCATATTGCCAAGGTACAAGCATTCTTCTAAACCTTGTGCGATATTAGCAATAGCACGCGTAATTTTACGCGTTACAAATGTCTCACCACGACGAGGTGATTCATGGTTAAATAGGATACCGTTACACGCATACATGCCATAAGACTCACGGTAGTTTACAACTATCCAGTAAGCGTACATCTTTGCTACTGCGTATGGTGAACGCGGGTGAAATGGTGTTGTCTCACGCTGTGGGATCTCTTGTACTTCACCGTAAAGCTCAGACGTTGATGCTTGGTAGAACTTAGTCTTTTTCTCAAGCCCTAAGAAACGAATTGCTTCAAGTAGACGTAATGTCCCCATCGCATCAACATCTGCTGTATATTCTGGACACTCAAAAGAAACAGCAACATGCGATTGTGCGCCTAAATTGTATACTTCATCAGGCTGTACATCTTTAATAATTCGAGTCAGATTTGAAGAGTCCGTTAAATCACCATAATGTAAGAAGAACTTCTGGTTTTTTTCATGATTATCTTGATAAATATGATCAATACGATCTGTATTTAATGATGAAGCACGACGTTTAATACCATGAACTTCGTAGCCTTTTTCTAGTAATAATTCAGCAAGATATGACCCGTCCTGACCTGTTACCCCTGTGATTAACGCAACTTTATTCTTATTCATTTTAATTCCTTAATTTAAATCGTTATTTTCTTAATAACGCTAAAATATTTTTGGTTTTTTCATGCATTAATGCAATATTTTGTTTTGATTCTACATTTAAGCGAACCACAGGTTCGGTATTTGATGAACGTAAGTTAAAACGCCAGTCAGCAAACTCCAAGCTAACACCATCGGTTTCATCTACAACCAGTGCATCCTCTTCATATTGTGCTCTCACTCTGGCAATCGCTTCAATAGGGTTCACAAGCTTAGAGTTAATTTCACCCGATGATGGGTAGGCTTCAATACGCGCTTTCACGGTATCTGACAGCTTCATGTTTTTCACACACAATAATTCTGTCACCAGTAGCCAAGGGATCATACCGGAATCACAGTAAGCAAAATCACGGAAGTAATGATGTGCACTCATTTCACCACCGTATACTGCATCTTCTTTGCGCATACGCTCTTTAATGAATGCATGACCGGTCTTAGACATAATTGCTACACCACCGTTCGCGTCAACTATATCAATGGTATTCCAGCTTAAACGTGGATCGTGAATGATCTTAGCGCCACTTTTTCCTTGTGAAGCCTCTTTTTGTAAAAATGCTTCAGCTAATAAACCAACGATGTAGTAACCCTCGATAAACTCGCCATTTTCATCAAATAAGAAACAACGGTCAAAATCACCGTCCCAGGCAATACCCATATCCGCATTATGCGCAATCACGGCATTTGCTGTATCCGCACGGCAATCAGGTAACAAGGGATTGGGGATACCGTTCGGGAAGTTGCCATCCGCTTCATGATGTATTTTAATAAACTCGACTGGGATATTTAACGCCTGAAAACGTTGTTCCAATTCATCAACAACATGACCTGCAGCACCATTACCTGAGTTAACAACCAATTTAATCGGTTTGATATTCGCAGGCGTAATGTATGTCATTAGGTGGTCAACATATTCTGTCAATGTTGATTGCTGTGTCAATGTACCACGTTGGCTTTCGATGACGTTTGCAAAAGCATTCGCTTCAGCTAATGCTTGGATTTCTCGTAGTCCGGTATCACCACTGATGGGTTTTGAATCTTCTCGCACCAGTTTCATGCCATTATAATCCATTGGATTATGGCTAGCCGTTACTTCAACACCACCATCAATGTCGAGAAACTTAGTGGCAAAGTAGATTTCTTCCGTGCCTGTCATCCCGATATCAATAACGTCAACACCGGAATCCATAAGACCATTTGCTAACGCCAGCTTTAATTCTGCTGATGTCAGGCGTATATCACCGCCCACGACAACTGTCTTCGATTCAGTTTGAGTTGATGACTCACCTTCTGAACACTGATGCTCTGAAAACAAGTACTGACCAAATGCTCGACCGATACGGTATGCAATATCATTGTTTAGTTCTGTACCTAACTGACCGCGAATGTCATAGGCTTTAAATGCTGTTAATTTATCTGTCATTACTCGTTACCTTAAAGCTTAACAATTTATCTAAGACTTAAACTCGACCATATTTGTCATCGAAACGGACAATATCATCTTCACCAAGGTAGGATCCAGTTTGCACTTCAATCATTTCCAGTAGTATTTTACCTGGGTTCTCTAACGCATGAACAGTGCCAAGGGGAATGTATGTAGATTCATTCTCGGTAAGTAAGAATGTCTTGTCACCGTTAGTTACTCTTGCTGTACCTGATACAACAATCCAGTGCTCTGCACGATGGTGGTGCATTTGAATTGACAATTTCGCACCCGGTTTTACGGTAATACGTTTTACTTGATCGCGTTCACCAAAATCAAGTGAATCATATTGACCCCAAGGGCGATATACTTCACGTTGATGTTTGTATTCATAGCGGTCTTCTGCTTTTAGCTTTTCAACAATTGATTTAACGTCTTGTACTTGGTCTTTACAGGCAACCAATAACGCATCTTTGGTTTCAACAATTACTAGATTGTCAACACCGACGGTTGTCACTAATTTGTAGCCAGCGTTAATGTATGAATTTGTTGTGTTATGAGAGATAATATCACCGTGCTTGACGTTACCGTTCTCATCTTTTTCACTCACTTCCCATAATGAGGAAAATGAACCAACATCGCTCCAGCCTGCATTCATTGACACTACTATTGCGTCGTTTGTGCGTTCCATTACCGCATAATCAATCGAGTCTTCAGGGCACTTAGCAAAAATATCTGCGCTGATACGGGTAAAGTCTAAATCCTGCGTTTTGTTTTCATAAGCTTGTGTACATACCGCTAACATATCCGGTGAGAATTTTGCTAGCTCTTCAAGATAGCGAGATGCTTTAAACATAAACATGCCACTGTTCCACAGGTATTCGCCTGAGTCTAAGTATGCTTGCGCTGTTGCTAGGTCTGGTTTTTCAACAAAACTATCAACATCAAACCCTTCTGTTTCATTCTGCGTTTGTTTAGCACCTTGCTTAATGTAACCATAGCCCGTTTCTGCATGCGTTGGCACGATACCAAAAGTAACGAGTTTATCTTGCGCGGCAAATACCTTTGCATCAAGCACAGCTTGTTGGAAAGCGGTAACATCTTTAATCACATGGTCAGCTGCTAATACAAGTAATAATGGGTCATCACCTTTGGCAACCGCAGCAAGCGCCGCTAATGTAATGGCAGGCGCGGTGTTCTTACCCATCGGCTCAAGAATAATGTCACTTGCAGCTGTATCGTTTGCGCGTAATTGCTCTGCCACGATAAAACGGTGCTCGTTATTACAGATAATCAACGGATTTAAGCATTGAGTATTATCAAGGCGATTAATCGTTTCTTGTAATAAGGTATTCTCGTTCAATAATGCGAGGAATTGTTTTGGGTGCAATGCGCGAGATAATGGCCATAAGCGTGAACCGCTACCGCCAGACATAATAATAGGTAACATCATGTTAAGTTCTCTGATAGATATAGCTTAATGGTTACTTGTTAAAATACCATTTACTGTGTTGATGAACTGAATCATGAGCAAGCAATGAATTTATATCAAGCCATTGATATAAATTATGCTGCTCAACAGGTAATACTAATACTGAGGTATCAATAACAATTTTATATCCTAGCGCAATATAATGCGTACTGAATTTTTCAGTACTGACATTATCTGCATAGAAATGCTCAAAATGACCAATAAAATCAGCTTGGGAAATACAAAACTCAGCACCTAATTCATTAAGAGTTAAGCGTCTGAATGCCATCGCCATTGGTTCATCTTTTTGGATACGGCCACCGGGTACAAACCAATAACCTTGTGCGGGTCTGTTATTGCGTTTACCTAGGAGCACTTCTCCTTTTTGATTATAAACAATAAGATCAATTGAGATCAACGGGGCATTTTCGATTACGGTTTTGAACGTATTAAAAGGTAACATTTATCTGCATTCTCTTCGTTTATAAAGAATGAATATGACTTTATTCATTCTTTATGTCAGTATTTTCAATACTACTGAGACATACTTTATCTATTTTGAGACATCTCCTATCGGTACATCCCTTGTGCAGCCTAGCTATTACGGTTTTTTAGTAACAAGCCCCCAATAGGTCCTGTTTTATGAAAATTTAAGACTTATCACTCTCATAGCTATAGTTGTAATAACCATACCCATAAGATGCACTTGCCTTCTTCTCAACCGCATTCAGAATAAAGCCTTTCACTTCAATCCCCGCCATTTCAAAACGATGACGTGCGACTTCAATTTCTTTCACGGTATTTTGACCAAAACGACCAACCATTAAAGTTGTACCCGCTAACGCACCTACAATGCTTGGATCTGTGACTGCCAGTACCGGCGGAGTATCAATCAGCACTAAGTCATATTCACTCGATGCCCATGTGATAAAGTCGCTAAAGCGTGGGTGCATTAACAATTCAGAAGGGTTTGGTGGTATTTGACCACGGGTAATAATGTCTAGGTTTTCAATACCCGATGACTTAATTACATCTTTAGTTTCTAATTTACCCGACAGCATTTCTGATAAACCCTTGTCCCAGTCAAGGTTGAAGTTACGTTGTAAATAACCTTTACGCATATCGCCATCGACCAGTAATACTTTTTGACCTGCTTTGGCGATCACTGCCGCAAAGTTAACAGACACAAATGACTTACCAATACCAGGCGCAGGGCCCGAGATCATCACTACATTATTCTTAGCTTCCATCATGGCAAAGTGTATGCTGGTGCGCAGGGCACGTAATGCTTCGATTGATAGATCTGCAGGGTTCGATTCTGCTAGCAAAGTTTCATGTAATTCAAAATTCTTTTTACGCTTATTTTGTTTAAGCTTAACGACCATTTCTGATTGCCAATCTGACATTGGGATGCTGGCATAAACCGGTAAACCTAACGCTTCTACTTCATCCGGGTTTTCAACGCCTTTATGTAGCGCAGCGCGCACTAGCACAACAGCCACCGCTAACATGCCACCTAACAGAGTTGCTAATATCACAATCAATGATTTTTTCGGTTTCACTGCTTTGCTATAAGCTTGGGCAGTATCAAGAATACGGACATTACCGACCGTACCGGCTTTTAAAATATTCAGTTCTTGCACCTTGTTTAACAACTGAATATAAATCTGCTGGTTTACTTCAACATCACGCTTCATACGTAATACGTCACGCTGGGTTTTTGGTAATTTTTGAACTTGTTCATTAAGATGTTTTTGCTTCACTAACAAAACTTTACGTTTATCTAATAACGATTTATAAGCTGGGTGATCTTTGGTGAATCGTTGGCTGATTTCACTCTCTTTAAAAGTTAATTCATTTAACTGCGATTCTAACTCGACCATTACTTTTAAGGTTGACTCCGCTTCTAAGCCTAAATCAATTGATTCGTTGTCCTGCCTAAAACGATTAAGAGTATCTTCAGCCGCGGTTAACTCTGTTTTAATGTTTGGTAAATGCCCTTTCAAAAACGCCAAGCTTTTTTCTGCTTCTGCCGAGTTCCTCTGCACATTTTGTAAAAAATAGTTTTGGCTTACATCATTCAGAATATCTTCAATTAGGACGTTGTCTTCACCACTGAATGTTAACTGTAAGATGCCAGTTTGTTTACCACGTTCACTCACCGATAAATTTTGTTGCAACCATTGAATTGCATCAAGTTGCGATTGTTTAACAACCGAGAATTCATCGGTATTTTTACCCACTAACGCTTGCACAAACAAACGATAATCATTGTTCTGGGCTAATTCACCAACCACACCAGACAACACCTTGCGCCCATCACCGTGATACAATGAATAAGCGCCTTTGCTAGCATCATCAATGGTCAAGCTAAATAGAGGTGCGGCATAAGCATAACTTGGAATTTCAAAACGACTGATCGTAATGTTATTCTGTTGTTTGCTCATTCGTGCCAAGCCTTTACCTACATACGGCAGGTACTTAGGTGCCGAAAGTACAGTTAAGTTAAGTTTATCAACGGTTTGGCTTAGAACCATTCGAGATTTAATAATCTCAACTTCGGTCGTCGCAGAAGATTCACTCGAAAACATATCCCCCATGTCACCAACAAGAGCTGACATACCACCACTTTTTTGTTCCACTTGGATTAATGCATCGGCTTTATATATCGGCGTCGCTAATAACGCATAGCCAACACCAAATAAAGCAAAAATAAATGTAACTGCGATAATACTCCAACGTGCATCATGTAATATACCGAATAACTTACCTAAATCGATTTCGTTCGCATCACTGCTTTTTATTACTTGCTGTGACTGCTGCGACTTGTTCGTCTGATTGAGAGTATTGCTGCTCATAATAGTAATCAAATTCCAATGTTTAAATTTAAGCGCTAAATAGCTTGTGTAATAAGTAGCTTAAGTAGCCATAGTCGTTCGATATTAATGGCTACTTAACAGCTATTAACCTAGCTTCTTTTAACCTAACTGCTATTAACCTAACAGTTATTAACCTAGCTTCTTTTAACCTAATTTCTGCGCCCATGCTTTTGCAGAAGCTTCAATTAGGTTGTAAGCATGGTCAAACGCTTCTTTACTTTGGCGGTACGGGTCGGGGATATCTTGTTTTTGTAACCATTGGCTGAATAACATGGTTTTACCACGCGCTTCAGGGGCAATGTTAGTCACCGCATTAATATGACCTTGCTCCATCACTAAAATCAAATCAAACTCTCGACATAATGCCGAGGTAAGTTGGCGACCTTGATGACCCATTAAACTGATGCCGTTTTCTTCTGCTACCTGGCAAGCCAGTTTATCAGCAGGCTTACCGACAAGTGCACCAACACCTGCCGATGCAATATTTTTATTCGGCAATAATGACTTAAGCAAATATTCGCCCGATGGTGAGCGGCAAATATTACCCACGCACACAACTAAAATATTATTGAACATAACAACTGCCTTTCGATTAATTCTAAAATTCAGGATTGATTACCAAGCCCTAATACGGGTAACTGATTCAGTAATGTTATTAACTCCAGATATCGTTGGTAGTATCTGACCAATCACACGGTTCCAACGCGCCATAGGTGCTGCGGTCACGTAGACAATATCATAAGGTTTTAATTCAAATTCAGTGCCAATAACCAGCGCGGCTGCATTCGTTATGTCTAATTGATAAATATCTGCAATGATATTGCTGTTAGTATCGGTCTTAGTGTCTGATTCAGCACTGCGATTAGCGCGCACCACAAAGATACCGGTAGCATCTGCAGCCAATTGATTAATACCACCAACATTACTCAATGCTTCGGTCAGGCTCATGCCTGCACGATCAATTTTTAATAATTTTGGTTCGTTCACTTCGCCCATGACAAACACTTTTTGTGCATCATTACGTGGTACGTGCACAATATCACCCGGCATTAATAAACGGTTCTGGGTTAAATCACCACGCTGCATTAACGCATGTAAAGATAACTTTTGCTCAACACCTTGACGCGTCAGCGTGACATTACGCCAATCTGCATCATCCGCTAAGCCACCTGCGTTGTTTACAGCATCAAGCAGTGTTAACGGCACATTGCTAATAAATTGTTGACCGGGCTTGTTTACTTCACCCGTGATGTAGGTTTTTTTAGAGCGGAACGCGGCTACGTTAACGTCGACCTGTGGGGTTTCGATAAACGTGGCTAATTTTTCCGTTAGCATGGCGCGAATTTCAACGACCGTTTTACCTGCAACAGCCACAAAACCAATATAAGGATAGAAAATAGTACCGTCGGCATGTACCCAGTTACCCGACTCACTCGCACTCCGGTAAGAGCCCGCAGGAATGGTTAATTCCGGGTGATCCCAAATCGTTACATTTAAAATATCGCCCGCACCAATGCGATATTCATAGGTGGCTAATTTAGCATCTAATACAGGATTAGCCTTCGCACTCAAAAGAGGTGATTTATATCTTGCTATTTTGTCTGCGGTTAATGGATAAAGATTAACACGCTCTAAAATATCAACCGTTTCTGAACTATCATCATTAGCACTTGCAGATGCTTGATTATTATTTATCTTTAGATAAGAGCCAGGTACAGTGCAGCCCGCTAGAATCACAGGAAAAGCCACAGCTAGCAGTAATTTTTTATAATGCTTCATATGATCCAATATTTACTTTTAAATAAAAGCGGGAATATACCGCAATGATGGGAAAAAAACACGCTACCGCCCTAGGGTTGCAGTACCCCAAGACCGATAATGAACTCAATTATAAAGTGCTATAAAATATTTATACTAAGTGGTAGACATCGATTCGCTATCTTTAACTGCATGCCCCTTAATAAGGAGGGCAATATTCGCATACTCCCTTACTTTGAGCAAGACTTTGAGATAGTAAATTTATTATTCCTTAATAGATAACGATATACCTCATGACTATAATAAAAGTCATTTAACACTGATACCTAAAACGTAACAATAGAGCAACACTCAAGCTGATAATCATGACTAAGCATTATATTTAAAACCATTCCTCAACCGTACATGCTTACAATTTGAACTACGACTGAGGTGAATTTTGCACAACTATATCAAATACAAAAATAAATAATGTAAGTAAGTGTAAGTGGGCTGTTGTAAATCGACTACCTTATTCTTGGCTTATTTAACACCTAAAAATTACGTTAAAATCGATTTTACGTCTTCAAACCATTTGAAGAACTCTTTCATTCCCTTCTAAATTACAGTAAAATACCTGCTAAATTTATCATATTTACACGTTATCTTGCCACTTAAGTGATGATAACTCATTTGACGTAACCTCGAGAGCTAAATGAATAACCAACCTCAACAACTTAGCAGTTATGATAATAACAATGAAATAGACCTTTTTGAGTTATTCTCCACACTATGGCAAGAAAAACTGAAGATAATTTCACTTACACTGGTATTTATACTTATCTCTCTAGTCTATGCATTTAACGCAACAGAAACATGGTCAGTTAGTGCAACCGTTGATACCCCAACAGCAAAACAAGTTAAGCAATATAACTTCAACCGAGACCTGATCAACGACGAAATTAGAGGCTTAAACAAAAACCTCGAAATAAGAAATAATAAACAAATAATCAAGGTTGAGAACAAAGATAAAAAGAACAATGAATTACCCGATATTAAAACGTTACATCAGTTATTTGTTAGCGAAGCACGAATGACAACTAACCAAGTTAAATTCTTTAAAACCCAATCACTATTTAAAACTGTTGTTGCCAAAGAGCAGTTTAATCAAGTAGAACAGAATAACTACGCGTATGAATGGGTAGCGGAACACATATCCCTCACCGCAGAAAATACCAAGAAAGTAAACTTTAATAATGAAATTGGCACTCGCATTAATATTAGTGCAGTTAAACCCGAAGATGCATTAATGCTGAATCAAGCTTATCTTGACTTTATTAATGATATTATGATGGAACGTCTTCGAGATCTAATATCCACTGAGTTATCTTTCGGCTTGCAACAAATAGTTAATTTTAACGAAGATTCAAACAACACTGATAAAGTCAAATTTGAAAAGAAAATACAAGAAATTACAAGAAATATTCAAATCGCAAAGAAGGCGAATATTAAAAACTTTGTGACTCAAAATATTTCGCTCGAATCTGCACCTGAATATGCCAAAGGCTACGAAATATTATCAGCAGAGAAATTCGTATTAAGTCAACAACTAGCTAGTAATGAAAACAATGCAGTAATAAACAGCAATGCCTTATTAATAGACAAATGGCGTAATTACGATAAAACGATGCAACTCGATGATTTTAATTTTTATCGCTTTACTGATGAGCCTAAATTACCAAAAACACGTGATAAGCCAAAACGTGCGCTTATTCTAGTATTAGGGACGTTACTTGGTTTAATGCTTAGTGTTGTATATGTATTAGTTATGAGTGCAGTTCGCAATCATAATAAACCTAAAGAAGCTTAATTCCTTTCTATTATACATTTGAGATCAAAAAAGCCTAATGGAGACATTAGGCTTTTTATATTTACGGGTTTAAAGCTAATTCGAACGTTATAACTTAGCGATTAACTGCCAAGACGTTTGGCCACTCGCCCAATACTTACGCTCAAATGGTGTGGTGGCTTCTATTGCTTTGTACGTCTGCAAGTCACTTTTTACATTCGCCAGTGATAAAGCATGCTGAAACTCTTGTAAATATAATTGCCAGTTGCTACGCAGCTCTAATTCACCACCTAACGCTAAGATTGACGGGAAGACCGCCGCACCATGCCAGCGTCGTTGTAAATGTTTGGCTTTTGGCCATGGATTTGGATACAAGATATAGTGTTTATGTAACTGCCAGCCTGCATCCACGGCTAAACGCCACAGATCGTTTAAATCCACCTGAAATAAGTGATACACCTGCCCATCGATTTGATGCGCATGACGATGCTGTTCGTTACGCTCCAAGCGGTCTGCTGACTTATCCATACCAAATACCAAACAGTCAGGGTGCAGCTGCGCAATCTTCGCAGTGCTTTCACCTACGCCGCAGCAAGAATCAAAAATAATCGGGCGTGGGTCTGCGGCTACAATAGCTTGCATCTGTTCAAATGCTTCAACGGTATGCTGACGGTATGGCTTACGGAATTTGTGCTTAAGGTGTTTTAATACCACTTCATCTAGGTGCTCGTTTAAGCCCGTTTGGTTAGTTGTGATCTCTCGAGAGTTACCCATCGAATCGTCTTGTGTTGTTTGCTGCTGAGTATTCATTTGTTTTACCGATTTGTTAATACGAGTGATAACCCCTTCCCTTTACCAAGCCGAGGATTAGGGAGGAAGTATTTTTATTGTTAACTTCTTAGACCAACACCTTTACTGATCAAGCGATATACCAATGCATAAAGCACAGCAATAAAACCAATGATGACAGTAAATGAATAGAATAATGGAATGTTTTCGATGCCTAAGAAACCATTACGGAATGCGCTGACCATATAAATGATGGGATTAGCGTGTGAAATTGTTTCCCATACCGGTGGTAACAGTGACGTTGAATAAAACACACCACCTAAATAGGTTAATGGCGTTAATACAAACGTAGGGATAATCGAGATATCGTCAAAACTTTTTGCAAAGATAGCATTTAACAACCCTGCTAACGAAAACAAGATAGCGGTGAGTAATAACGTGCTCACGATCACTAATATACTATGAATTTGCAGTGGTACAAAAAACAGCGACACACAAGTCACAATAAAGCCAACGAGTAAGCCACGCGTAACACCGCCACCGACATAACCAGCGATAATGATATAAGTGGGTACCGGTGATACTAATAACTCTTCAATATTGCCTTGAAACTTGGCGCTGTAAAACGACGACGCTACATTTGAGTAAGAGTTGGTGATCACCGACATCATGATCAAACCAGGAACAATAAACGCCATGTAGCTAAACCCTTCCATCTGGCCGACACGAGAGCCAATCAGGTTGCCGAAGATGACAAAGTATAACGACATGGTAATTGCTGGCGGTACTAAGGTTTGCACCCAAATACGCGTAAAGCGGGTGATTTCTTTATTCAGAATACTGTTAAACGCGATTAAATAATTTTTTTTCATTTTAACTAACCTATTCAAGTTTCCGTGCAAACTAATGGGCTTGCACTTGTCTACCCTGCTCGACTATATCCATGAATAATGCTTCGAGACGGTTTTCTTTATTACGAATCCCCTGAACTTGAATGTTCATTGCCGCCAATTGCGCGAATAACGAATTTAAACCGCGATTTTTAGCCACATCCACTTCTAAGGTATGATCATCTAATAATCGACAGCTGTAACCGTCTAATTCAGGTTTGATTAATTTGCTGTTTATATCAAATCGACTTTTTATATCAAGTAAATAGGACTCACTATTTAATTGTGATAATAGGGCTTTCATTGAGGTATCCTCAATTAACAAACCTTTATCAATAATGCCGATATTGCGGCACAGCATTTCTGCTTCTTCTAAATAATGCGTGGTAAGAATAATCGTAATACCCTGCTCATTCTTACGCTGCAAGAATTCCCACATGGTACGACGTAATTCAATATCAACACCGGCCGTTGGTTCATCTAAAATAAGCAGCTCTGGATCATGCACTAATGCACGCGCGATCATTAATCGACGTTTCATACCACCAGATAAATTACGCGCCGCGTCATGCCGTTTGTCCCATAATTCCAGTTGTTTTAATAATGCTTCACAACGCACTAACGCTTCTTTACGCGGTACACCATAATAACCCGCTTGATTGACGATAATATTTTCAATCTTTTCAAACGGATTAAAATTAAATTCTTGTGGTACTAAGCCAATCTTACTCTTGGCCGCTTCAAGATCAGTATCAATATCAAAACCGAAGATCTTAACTTGTCCGGCGGTTTTATTTACCAATGAGCTCATCACGCCGATAGTCGTCGACTTACCCGCACCGTTAGGCCCTAACAGTGCATAGAAATCACCTTTGGCTACGGTAAGGTTTATATTTTTGACCGCTTGAACTCCGCCAGAATACGTCTTCTGGAGCCCTTTTATTTCAAGTGCTAACGTCATGAGATGAACAAACCTAGTGAAGAATGGGAGATGAATTATACTGGAATGGTGTAGAAATGCGAGGATGGAGTAGAGACTCCAGCTTAAACTCGCCATGAAAGACTGAAGTCTACCAAAGGCAATAATAAAAACGGGTCGTTTAAAGTAAGATCTGCTATTGCGGCTGAACGGCTTTAAACGACTCGAACAGATTAAGTAAAACTTAACCTTCTAACGGTACAACTTTACCTACGTAAGGTAAGTTACGGTATTTTTGACCGTAATCGATACCATAACCAACCACGAACTCGTCAGGGATCTCAAAACCAACCCAATCAACAGGTACCGTTACTTCACGACGAGACGGTTTGTCTAATAGTGTCGTAATAGTGATTGATTTAGGATCACGCAGTTCTAACATCGTTTTGATTTTGCTCAGTGTGAAACCAGTATCAATGATGTCTTCAACGATAAGTACATCTTTACCTTTAATGTCGCTATCTAAGTCTTTTAAGATACGTACATCACGGTTACTTTCCATTGAATTACCGTAGCTTGATGCTGTCATGAAGTCTAACTCAATCGGTAAATTAATATGACGACACAGATCCGACATATAAATAACTGAACCACGTAATAAGCAAACAATGATTAGCGTTTCAGTATCTTTATAATGCGTTTCAATTTGTGCCGCTAACTCTTTTACTTTGGCTTGCACGTCAGCTTCAGTGATCATCACTTCAACAGTGTGTTTCATGGTAATTTCTCCAAACGATCCCAGCACCACCAGCAAATAACCGATAAATACCGCTCTCTAAAAATGTATGTCTAAAATATACAACCTCAAAAATAACGATTCTCAACGTTGATATCTAAAAATTGCGCACAGTCTAACAGCCTAATGGCAATAGTCGAAATAATTTCATTAAAAACCACTGAGATTGTGATGATTAAATACGAGTTATTATCACTAAGAAACGAGATTAGTTGCACGTCACGGTTGAACTCGGTGCAGGCCTAATGATAACATTAACAATAAATTAACATTTAATTATTATACTTGGATGCAACATATGGAAATGCCTGCAGTAACCAGACGGCGTACCCGTCTCTCTCCCGAAGCTCGTCGCGAACAATTAATGCAGTGTGCGATAGAAGTATTCTCTAAACGCGGTCTTGGCCGTGCTGGTCACGCAGAAATAGCAGAGTTAGCACAGGTGTCCGTCGCCACTGTATTTAACTATTTCAGCAGCAGAGAACAACTGGTAGACAGTGTATTAATACAAATTGAAGACTTCTTTAGCCACATGGTACGTAAGAACTTTATTGACCTTGCAGGGCAACCAAGTAAAAGCGCGCACCAAGCCATTCATGACTATTTAGCCGATTTTGTTGACGCCGCCATCAATAATCCACAGTTCACTTACATTTGGTTAGAATGGAGTTCCTCTATTCGAGAAGATACTTGGCCGCGTTATCTGGCGCTACTCGATAACAACATCGCCATTATCAGCAACAAGATAGAACCTGCTATCGCATCGGGTGAAATAAATACCTATTTAACCACCACTGAATTTGCCCGCAGTCTATCCAACCAAGGTTATATGATCTTACAATTAGTGAATCAACCTCAAGCCATGGATAAAAAAAGGATTATTGAGTTTTTAGAAAAGTATGTAACGTCAGCATTAGCGAAAGCTTAACGCGAGCACGAATTCCCCCTCCCCTTACGGTCAAGGGAGGGGATCGATATCTAACGCTTAACGTCCCCATCCCGCATAAATAGACTGGTCAACGTCCAAGTGGTCAAGAATACGTGCGACCATCAAATCAATAAGATCATCAAGCGTTTTTGGTTTTCGGTAAAAACCCGGTGCGGCAGGCATGATGGTGACCCCAAGGCGTGACAACTTCAGCATATTTTCTAAATGGATCGGTGATAGCGGTGTTTCACGCGGGATCAATACCAGTTGACCACGTTCTTTTAATACCACATCAGCAGCACGGTGTAATAAGTTAGTCGACATGCCTTGCGCCACGGCAGCAACGGTCCCCATACTACACGGACAAATAACCATTTGTTTTGGTGCACCTGAACCAGAGGCAACTGGCGAGAACCAATCTTTATTGCTTGGCACCAATAACTGCCCTGCTTTCGCTTGATATTTATCGGTTAAAAACAGCTGTAATGCTTTATTGTCTGCTGGCCATTTTTCATCAGTTTCGGTTGCCATGACTACTTTAGCCGCATCCGACATCAGTAAATGTACTTGTACATCTGCCGCTAATAATAATTCCAATAAACGTATAGCATATTGTGAGCCTGACGCACCACTAACCCCTAAGGTAATGCGTTTGCTAAATTCAGCCGTTTTAGTTTGCATGGTAGTCATCGCCTTTCTTCATATATTTCATCATTTTCGAGTGTTCATTTGTCTAATTATGATTTAACTTCTAATTTAGCTAACAATTTATCATGAATACCCGCAAAGCCACCATTACTCATAATTAGTACATGGCAAGGACCTGCCTGTGCTTTCGCCCGCGTTGTGATCTCAGCGATCAACCCATCAATGTACTGATGAATAGCCGCTTTATGACGATTATCGATACCTGACGCATTGATCGCACCCGAACCATGAGTAGCACATAGCTCATCAGCAACCGGTTGTAGATTCCAATCTAAACCTTCGGGTTGATATAACAACACATCATCAGCCTGCATTAATGATTGTGCTAATGCTTGTTGATGCGTGCCCATGCGCATGGTGTTTGAACGCGGCTCTAATACGGCAATGATTCGTTCACTACCGACAGCAGCGCGTAATCCAGCTAATGTCGTGGCGATCGCCGTCGGGTGGTGCGCAAAATCATCATAAACGCGGATACCCTGCACTTCACCTTTAATTTCCATGCGGCGTTTCGGGGTTTTAAACGCCCCTAGTCCTGCAATGGCTTGGTTTAACTCAACGCCTGCATAATGCGCAGCTGCGATCGCCATCATGCCATTTTGTAAATTATGATCGCCAATCAAGTTCCACTTAACCACACCAGCTAACTCACCTTGGCAGTAAACTTCAAATTGGCTGGCATCTTCACGTAATTTCTTCGCTTGCCAATGGCTGCCTTCAGCGCCTAATGCTTTATTTTCAGACCCCTGAGTTTTATTCTCTAAACATAAAGATTGCACTGGCGTCCAGCAACCTTGTTGTATCACGTCATCCAATGCTGGTACATTCTCTGGCATTAAGATCAGGCCATTACTAGGGACGGTTCTGACTACGTGATGAAATTGACGTTGGATCGCCGCTAAGTCAGGAAAAATATCGGCATGGTCATATTCAAGGTTATTCATGATCAGCGTATTTGGTTGGTAATGTACAAACTTAGAACGTTTATCGAAAAAGGCGGTATCGTATTCATCCGCTTCAATGACAAAGAAATAGCCACCACCTAAGCGTGCTGATTCAGTGAAGTTCTGTGGTACGCCGCCAATTAAGAAACCCGGTTCGAGTCCCGCATATTCTAAGATCCATGCAACCATAGCCGCTGTAGTCGTTTTACCATGGGTCCCCGAAGCTGCAATCACATAACGGTGTTGTAATAAATGTTCAGACAGCCACTGTGGCCCTGAAGTATAAGCGAGCTTTCGGTCTAACATGTATTCGACACAAGGATTTCCACGTGACATAGCATTACCTACAATCACCATGTCTGGCGCAGGATCAAGCTGACTCGGGTCGTAACCTTCGATAAGCTTGATACCTTGCTCTTCTAGTTGGGTGCTCATTGGCGGGTACACATTGGCATCTGAGCCCGTGACTTTATAACCTAGCTGTTTAGCCAGTACTGCAATACCACCCATGAACGTGCCACAAATACCCAGAATATGTATATGTTTAGACATTTGATTACCCTTTTGAACGAAACTTATGATGAACGCGGTTGATCGTCACACCGATCATGACACCAAACAGCAATAACAATAAAAACAAGATTAAAATAGACTTAGTGGCGTCAAACTGGAAAATAGTGAAGGTTTTAAGCATTTGTTGATAACTAAAATGCAACTGTAAAAAACCTACAGGTTTGTTGTCTGCCAATATCGGCTTGAGATAAACACGCACCCCCTTGGGTGCTGTATATTGTTTTTTAGCCAGTAATTCGGCCATATAGTCTTCTTGAGAAGAACTTAATAACTTACCATCTTCAGCAAAAATATGCAGGCTAGTGACATACTGATTTTCGCTGACTTCATCCACCAGCTGTTGTAGCTGTTTTTTACTGTTAACGCGGGTATTAAGATCGCTAGACTCACGGGTAACAATCAAGTTAGCCGCCATTTTTGTCGGATAATCCAGTAATGAATGCACCAACATATCAACCTGGTGATAGCGAGAGGCCGTGACATTGTTATATAACGAGATCGCAATAAAAATGAAGAGTGAACTAAGACTTAACGCAATCAATAATGAAGTTTGACGCTTTAAGAACTTATTACGGCCATTAGATTTACCATCTTGATTATACTTGCTCGTCTGGTTTGTCGCTAAATGTGGCTCATGCGGAACCAGCTCTGTATTTACAGGATTGTCATTATTCTTACCTTTAACCACAACGAGCTCCTTTCTGAATACCGTAATTACGAATCGCAATTTTAAGTCGAATACGTTATCTTTGCTAGCAGTAACCTATCGATTACAAGGATTAGTAGCAAAATGACTCAACTCGCTGAGACTTTATTTAGTAATACTCCGCCAATAGCATGGCCACAATTGTTAACCTTGCAAAGCACTGAAATAAAACATGTCACTTATTGTCAGGGTCAATTTAATATTTCGGCGCAAGAACTGCCAACAAATAGTAGTAATAACAGTAGTCACTATTATCTCACTTTAATCGCACCAAGTATAACAAGTGACGCGCTGCTAAACCTACTGTCAGCATTGAGTCAACTGCAGCTGTCAATGCAAGACTCTGGCGATATTATCCTATATCCACCAGCGAACTATGCATTAAACAATAACGCATTAACCGACACGCAACGCGCAGCACCAGCCAATCAAGGTGACATTATTGTTTTAGGCTTTACCACGTTATCAGATGAACTACAGCTGCAATTTAAAGATACGTTAGCAAGCTGGCGTAATGATTACCATGTTGATTATGCATTAAGCCAGACACTACCGAGTTTAAAGCAACCTGGGGTGGTATTAATGGATATGGATTCAACGACGATTCAAATTGAATGTATCGATGAAATAGCCAAACTTGCAGGCGTCGGTGAACAAGTCGCAGCCGTAACGGCAAGCGCCATGAATGGTGAATTAGATTTTTCTGAAAGCCTACGTTCGCGCGTAGCGACGCTAACCAACTGTCCGGAAGCCGTATTAACTCAAGTTGCCGATGCCATGCCGCTAATGCCCGGTTTAGAGTTATTGATTGCCACCTTGCACCAAGCAAACTGGAAAGTAGCAATCGCGTCAGGCGGTTTTACTTACTTTGCTAAGCGTCTACAAGATGATTTAGGATTTGATGCTGTTTATGCCAATGAACTCGAAATCGTCGATGGCATCTTAACGGGTCAGATTATTGGCGATATTGTTGATGCTCAGGTGAAAGCCGATACCCTGCAAGCACTCGCACAGGAATATCAGATTGCTCCGCAGCAAACAGTCGCGATTGGTGATGGCGCTAATGATTTAATCATGTTGAAAAGTGCGGCTCTCGGTGTGGCTATTCATGCTAAACCTATTGTTCAACAGCAAGCGCAAGTGGCATTAAATCATCATGATCTGGAAGGGTTAGTCGGACTGCTACACGCAGCGAACTGTGTGGACGCGAGCTGGTCGTAACCTAATCTAAAGCAAATAGGCGTCCACGTTAGCGGTTTTTACGTGGACTCTATTAATCAATAGACGAACAACAAATAGATCAGTGCTCATTAACGCATGCGGCGTAGGCCGAGTCTATATAACAACTCATCAGACACATCAATCAGATCCACCACTCCACGTACACGCCATAATTCGTCTTCAAGCTTTTGTGCTCTGTGTATCGCATAATGGCTAACGTAGTTAAGTTCTTTTTCAATGTATTCCATATCCGGCCGCCCAGTACGAGACAGCATCACTTGGATCGCAAAGAAAGCGCCTTTTTGTAAACTATGGGTAATGAACTGACGGCGTTCATGCTCATCACTAAAATCTTTTTCAAATCGCGTTGTGACTACCGAATCACTGGTTGCGATCGTAATATAAAGCACCTGCTGCCAAGGGCGATAAGTGGGTTCTAACCCGGCTAATGCATCATCGAAAACCTGTTTAATATTATTATCTGATAACAGAGGGTACAGATTGTAGCGGGATTCAGCTTGCCCAAAATATTCAAACAGCGGTGCTAAACTATTTTCGTTCGGGCTAATGCCTATCCTGTCCATCTGGTAACTCGTGTTTACCTTATGAATATACAAGGGCATGGTCGCTAAATGCTGACAATACATATTTCGTAATACCGCGGTGACACCTGGTGATTGCGTTGGCTCTGGAGTACTTTTTAACTTGCCTTTATTGCTACTGATCAACAAACTAAAGAACTTACAGCCAATATGTGCCTCTTTATCGCCGACAATCTGCAAGTGTAGAATTGTTTTCGCTTTATTACAGCCAACAACACTGTAAGGTAAATTGACAAGCGCTACTTTCTTCGACAGTTTTTGTAACATCGGCAGTTCAAGGTAAACGCGATGAC